>Ga0208565_1000156_pt1 | contig 56354 bp, 60 predicted proteins | sample Sb_taG_7_FD_187706 | JGI IMG/M metagenome (GOLD analysis project Ga0208565, IMG submission 187706) | Peat soil microbial communities from Weissenstadt, Germany - Sb_50d_2_FS metaG (SPAdes) (version 2) | ecosystem: Environmental > Terrestrial > Soil > Wetlands > Peat | place: Germany... | reverse complement strand
CAGCCGAACAGGTCGTGCAACAGCCGCTGCTTCTCCAGCCGATCGGCGAGCGACCGGGCAGAGTGCAGAAACTCCAATTCAACTAGCGGACCAATCGCAATGACACCGGCGGTGAGCTGGTCGGACCATGCCTTCCGCAGCTCAGCTTGCAAGATCCTGAACAGTCCCGAAGTATCGATCAAGTACAGAGCCGGGGTCACTGGCGGTATGCCGTTTTGTTGCTCAAAAACTCATCGAAGTCGCCGCGGTCGGCCATCTCGCCTAGCCTGGCCAGGGCGCGCAGCCGAACGAGTCGCTCGCCCACCTCGCGGAGGGCCGCGTTCACCGTGTCCTTCTTGGTCTTGGTCCCGAGAACCTCAGCGGCGACCGTCAAGGCCTCCTGGTCAATCTCGATCGGCGTCTTGATCATGGCCATGAGCTCTGCCTCCGTGACATCTTGATGGCTAGGATATCACAGATATCCACAATAGATCTCCTTGATACCTAGCCTGGGTTCGTTGGAGGAGCCCTGGGGGTTCGTTGGAGGAGCGGCGTGGGGTACACCGTGCACCACTCAACGGTCGGCTAGGTAGATCGCCTGCAGGCCGCGGGCGACGGCCGTTAGCCGGGCCCGCAGTTCGGCGGGCTCGATGATCTCGATGTCCGCGCCGAGTCGGAGGAACTCGGACAGGGCATTCTCAAGTGACTCGATCGGCACTACCGCGCTGACCCAGCCGTCAGAGTGCGGCGGGCTCGCCGTGGCGCGGACCGCGCGGACGGTATCGGCGTTGTAGAGCACGGCGACCCGATCCCGCCCAGCGGGGGAGAGCCGGATGGTGGCTTCTCCCTGCTGCAGCCCAGCCCGGAATTCGGTGATCCCGGCTGCCCAGTACCCGGCGAGATCGAAGTCGTCGGCCCGCTCGAAATGCTCGGCCAGCACGGCCAGGTCCAGGATCTGATTGACCCGGTAGGTGCGCATTCCGCCGTGACCGCGAGCGACGAGATACCACTTCCCGGCCTTCAGCACGATCCCGTGCGGGTCCAGGCACCTGATCACGTCGGTAGGAGCCCGCCACCGCCGGTACCGGATCTCGATCCGCTGCTGCTTCCAGACCGTTTCGGCGACGGTGCTCAGGTGCGGCACCGAGTCACCGTCGTAGTACCACCCGGGTGCGTCCAGGTGGAACCGCTCGCGGACTAACGCCGCCCGGGCGCGCATCTCGGCAGGCAGCGCGGCGTCGAGCTTGAGCTGGGCTGCGGCAAGCACGCCACCAAGACCGAGCTCGGCGGCCGGGCCGGGCATTCCAGCCAGGGAGAGCGCCTCAGCCTCGGCCGCTGTCATGCCGGTCAGCCGGGTCCGATAGCCCGCCACGAGCTGGTAACCGCCGGCCGGCCCGGCGTGGCCGTAGAGCGGTATGCCGGCCGCGTGCAGCGAGCCGACATCCCGTAGATCGTCCGGACCGACACCTCAAGCTCGCTGGCGAGCTGCTCGGCGGTCATCCGGCCACGGGCCTGCAGCAGCAAGATGATCGAGACAAGCCGGCTCGCGCGCATATCACTGACACTAGATGTCAGGGAGGCGCGATTAGCGTCGGTGCATGTCGATAACCGAGAAATTCCTCCGCGCGCCCGGCCCGATCGAGGTCGACGGACGCGTGCTCAAGCGGTATCACATCGCCGCGCTCGACGCCGAGATCGAACCCGGAATCTGCAAGGCCGCCTACGACATCCTGCCTCAGCTGGTGCCCCAGCCCGATGACGAGACGCCGCCCGGCGGCTGGCTGGTCCTGCACAGGGGCGCCAACGGGGCCTACCTCTGTGTCTACAGCTGGGTCTGGGGCAACGTCGTCGAGATGCGGTCGGCGGTGGCCGGGGAACCGTACCTCGGCTGCCCGGACACCGATCCCGAGCACTTCGGCGTGTTCGACCGCAGGTGGATCGGCTGCGTCTGGGAACTGGCGCCGTTCGGCCACGAGCGCTCGTCCTGGGTGCGGCACATTCTCCAACCAGACCAGCCTGACCTGACCGGATACATCAACGACACGCTGCCCGAGGGCAGGACCGGAGGTGCAACGTGAGCTACCGAAACGGACTCGGCGACTTCGACTTCTTTGTCGGATCCTGGCAGAGCGCTCAGCGGCGGCTGACGAAACCGCTGGCCGGTTGCGATGAATGGGTTGAATCCTCCGCCACAACGCGGTGCTGGCAAGTGTTCGGCGGCGCGGCGAACGTCGACGAAGTTCATTTTCCGGACTGGGGATTCAGCGGCCTGTCGGTCCGGCTGCTCAATCCGGCCACCGGGGACTGGTCGATCTACTGGGTGAACAGCCGGAACGGCGAGCTGGTGCTGCCGCCGGTGATCGGCAGCTTCAGCGATGGGGTGGGCTTGTTCTACGACGAGGAGCAGTACGAAGGCCGCGACATCACGGTGCGTTTCAAGTGGTCAGACATCACCGCGACCACGGCCCGGTGGGAGCAAGCCTTCTCGCTCGACGGCGGGCAGACCTGGGAAACCAACTGGACCGCCGACTTCACCAGGACCGACTGAACGGGTAGCTGACCGGTCGGGGACGTTCGACCTGCCGGCCCCGGGCCGGTCGCCTCCTGTAGCCCGGCCGAGATCGGAGCAGTGTCGGGTTAGGACCCATCGCCGTCAGGAGTCGGCGCGAGCCGTCTCGTCAGCCGGTGACGGAAAGGGGGAGCCTTGCCCGAGATTGCCGAGCACGAGATGAAGGCCAGGGTCAGCGAGATCCTCAACCGCTGGCCGGCCGTCGGTCTGGCAGTGGGAGTAGTCCGCAACGGACGCCTCGAGTTCTTCTGCGGACACGGGGTGGCCGACATCGCGTCGAACACGCCGATCACCGAGAACACGGTCTTCCGGATCGCTTCCATCACCAAGACCTTCACGGCAATCGCGGTCATGCAACTATGGGAGCAAGGGCTGGTCGACCTCGATGCCCCCGCCAACGACTACCTGCGCGCCTACCGGCTGATCCCAGCGCAGGCCAGCTTCCGGCCCGCGACCGTGCGACATCTGCTGACCCACACCTCAGGAATCCGTGAAGTCCTGCACCCCTCCGGCCTGCTCAAGCCGGTCTTCGGCGAGACCGTTAAGATGGGACGACCGGTGCCCGCCCTCGCCGAGTACTACCGGGGCCGTCTGCGCGTCCAGGCCGAGCCGGGCACCAGGTTCGCCTACACCGACCACGGGTTCGCCACGCTCGGCCAGATCGTCGAGGACGTGAGCGGGCAGCCGCTGGAAGGCTACTTTCGCGAGCACATCTTCGAGCCCCTCGGCATGGCCGACACCAGCCTCGTCCGCTCCGGACTGGTTCAGTCGCACCTCGCCACGGGGTACAACCTGGGCTCCCACGGAGCTAAGGCGGTCACCGACTATGAGGTGGTGACGGTGGGCGGCGGCGCCGCCTACTCGACCACGGCTGACATGGCTCGCTACGTCGCGGCCCTGCTCGGCGGCGGCGGCAACGAGCACGGCTCGGTGCTCAAGCCGGCCACGCTGGCGAGCATGTTCGAAGCCCACTACCAGCCCGATCCCCGGGTGCCTGGGATCGGCCTGGCGTTCGACCGGTTCAACCTCGGCGGGCATCTCGTGGTCGGGCACGGAGGGATACTGCCTGGGTTCAACTCCCAGATCTTCGCGGCTCCCGACGGCGGAACCGGGGTGCTGGCCTTCACCAACGGCGCCCGGTTGGCGATGTTGTGGTTGCCTGGTGAAATCGCCGGGCTGCTCAGCCAGCTGCTCGGCGCCCCACCCGAGGTGGTCCGCACCGACCTTCCGCAGCATCCCGAGATCTGGGGCGATATCTGCGGTTGGTACCAGCTGTCTGCCCGGCTCACCGATGCACGTGCAAGGCTGACGTTCGGCGCCGGAGCCGAGGTCTTCGTGCGGCGTGGCCAGCTCACGCTTCGAGGTCTGAGCCCGATGCCCGCGCTCTACCGGGGCTTTCCACTGCACCCTGATGACGTCAACGACCCCTACGCGTTCCGGATCGACCTCTCCGAATTTGGCATGGGCACAGGTCGTGTGCTGTTCAGCCGCGAACCTGGAGCGGGCCCGACCGCAGTCCATCTCGACCTGTACCCGATGTCGCTCCAGCGGCAAGCCGCCGCGAAGAATCCGAGGTTGTGGGCCACCGGCGCGCTTGGTGTCGCCACCACGGCGATCGCCATTCGCCACCGCCGCGCGAGGCGCCAGGATCGCCTGCCCTAAACAGCCGCTCGCGTCTACCCGAGACGGCTGTCGCAGGACTCTCGTCGCCAGGCGTCCGGGCGCCGGATCACCGGCACCGGATCACCGGCACCGGATCCAGATGGCGCGTGCGACACCAACTGCCTGGCCGTTTTCGGTGAACAGCGCAGAGCCAGCTAGCAATTTGCGGCCCTCTTCCGCTAGGCGCCAGCCGACCACGATGTGCGGCTCGCTCGCCTTGACTGGGCCGATCTGGCAGGCTGAGAGCCGGCCTAGCAGGTACGGCGGGCCTTCCAGGGCGGCGTCTCCATGGGCACCCATACCTCCGGCGCAGTCAAGCGCTGCCCACAAGAACTCAGGCCGGACAAAGCCATCTGACTCTGCGAGCGCCTCGTCGGGATACCAGACATTAGCCGACAGGTCCCGGCCAGCGACCGGTCCGACCAGGATGCGCAGCCCGTCCCCGGGCCTGCGATCCGGCCCGCACACGAAGCAGGTCGGGAAAGGGATGTTCTTGTGGGTGGGCGCGCACACGGCAACTGGTGCCGGCAGCGCGAGCTTCCGGCAATCCGAAGGTGCTTTCCCGGCTGGGACGGTCTTGTCCGTTGTGGGTATCGGGCGAATTACCGAGGCCCTCAGGAGTGCAGCCGATGCTCGGTTACCCACGTCGCGATCTGGGCACGCGAATGCACCTGTAGCTTGCGCCGGATGTTCTCGACATGCGCTTCCGCCGTAGGCGGCGCGACGGACAGGCGCACGGCGATGGAATAGTTGGTCAGTCCGTCGGCGACCAGCCCGGCCACCTCAAGCTCACGGGCGGTCAGCTGCGGCCCTGAGCCCGCGGGCCCGCTGAGGAAGCCGAGCATCGGCTCCCAGAACCGCGCCCCAGTCGCCGTGGTAAAAGAGGTGGCCAGAACCCGGCAGCGGGATGAGCGTCGCGTCGGGGATAAGCGCGGCTACCTCTCGCCCCAGCTCGAAACGTGTGGCGCTGTCCGCCTCACGGTGCAATACCGCCGTCCGCGCCCGGATCGCGGGGAGCAGCGCCCTGATGTCGGTGTCGTAGTAGACCTCGAGGAGCCGGCTGGCCACGGCGGCCGAGGCGCTGGCTCGCTGAAACCGCAACAGCGCCTCGAGGTCCTCGGCGGTGGGTCGGGGACGAAGATGCCGGTCAGCACCTTCGACCCAAGTCCCCAGTGGGCCCGCATCAGTGCCACGATCGAGTTCCTGACCTCCGGCGGCGCCAGATCGGCGCCGCTGGCGCACATTCCGTACAGCACCAGCGCCTGGACCCGATCCGGATGTTTCGCCGCTATCGCGGCCGCGAGCTGACCGCCCTGCGAGGCGCCGAACAAGCAGAACCGGTCGGCCCGCACCGCATCGGCGACCGCCAGCGCCGCAGCCACCTGCCCGTCGAACGACAGGTCAATCCCGTCCCGGTCGGACAGGCCGCACCCGGGCTTGTCATAGCGGATCACGGTAAACCGCTCGGCCAGACGCTCGACGAAGCTGCCGAAAGAGAACAGCTCAAGCTGCCCGCGCAGATGGGTAACCCAGCCCGAGTCGCACAACAGCGGCGGACCGGCGCCCACCGTCGAGTAGGCGATGCGGCCCGCAGATGTGCGGCAGTACCTGATCGTCGGCATCACCCGTCCAGACTGGCACTCTGGAGGCCGGTGCCGTAATGGGCAGGTAGTCTGCGGCGAAGATCGTGTCGTAACTGAAGCGCGCGTGGTCGGAGGCCCGGCGCTCTGGCTGAAACGGAGCTGTGATGCCCGCGCACGAAGCCGGTGTCATGCACGCGTCTGGCTATGGCGACGTTGCGATCGTCCCGGCGTGGTTGCGCCCGCCGGCTGACGTTAATGAGCTTTTGCCGCAGCTGTGGGCCGGCACGGTCCGGCGGAATGACGCGGGTGCGCTGGAGGTCGGCGGAGTCGACGTGCGGGACCTGGCGGCGCAGCACGGCACGCCAGCCTACGTGCTTGATGAGATGGACTTCCGGGCCAGGGCGGTGGCGTTCCGCGATGCTTTTCTGGACGCATTCGCTCGCCTGGGCGGGGGTGCTGACGTCTACTACGCCGGAAAGGCGTTCCTGTGCACCGAGGTGGCGCGGTGGATAGCGGACGACGGGTTGCGCCTGGATACCTGCTCGGGAGGTGAGCTGGCCCTCGCGTTGCGCGGCGGCGTCCCGCCCGAGCGCATTGCTTTGCACGGCAACAACAAGTCCGACGCCGAGGTGCACCGGGCGCTCAGCGCGGGCATCGGCCGGATCGTCATCGACTCGGTCCCCGAGATCGACCGGATCGCCGACGCGGCCAGCTACCTCGGCGTCCGCGCTCCGGTCATGCTGCGGGTAACCATCGGGGTCGAAGCTCACACCCACGAGTACATCGCGACGGCGCACGAGGACCAGAAATTCGGGATCTCCCTGGCCGTCGGCGCGGCGGCGGACGCGGCCCGGCGCGTGCTGGCCCGTCCGGAGCTTGACCTGCGCGGGCTTCATTCGCATATCGGCTCGCAGATCTTCGACACCAGCGGCTTCGAGGTCGCCGCTCACCGTCTGCTCGCCCTGCACGCCCAGATCGCGCGCGACAGCGGACTCAGCCTGCCCGAGCTAGACCTGGGCGGCGGATTCGGGATCGCCTACACCAGCCAGCACGACCCGCTGGCCGCGAAGGCCCTCGCCGATTCCCTCGCCGAGATCATCAGGCGGGAGTGCGAGGCGCTGAGGGTGGACGTGCCACGGATCTCGGTGGAGCCGGGGCGGGCGATCGCAGGCCCGAGCACCTTTACTCTCTACCGGGCCGGGACCATCAAGGACGTTGTGCTGGAGCACGGCGCGACCCGGCGTTATATCGCGGTCGACGGCGGCATGAGCGACAACATCCGTACCGCGCTCTACGATGCCGACTACTCCTGCGCGCTCGCCTCGCGGCTTTCCGTGGCCCGGCCAGTGCTCACCCGGGTGGTGGGCAAGCACTGCGAGAGCGGCGACATCCTGGTCAAGGATGAATTCCTGCCATCCGATCTCGCACCTGGCGACCTTCTCGCGGTGCCGGGCACCGGGGCGTACTGCCGGAGCATGGCAAGCCAGTACAACCACGTCCCACGGCCGCCGGTGATCGCGGTCAGGAACGGACAGGCACGGCCGGTAATCCGCCGGGAGACCGAAGCGGACCTGCTGGCACTCGACGTTCTGTGACAGGGCAGGCCGAAGCCCTACCCGGGCAGCGGGCGTGCCGCGGTTGGTGCTGTGCATGGCGGGGCGGCATTGGCGACGATTCTTTGCACTTCGCGGAGTTTCGGCACCCGTGAACGCGGTGAGTCTGCTGTAGTCATGACCAGCTTGTCGGCTCACTAAGTCGGGCCGCGCTCTGGGCGCCGAAAGGAAAGAGCGCCATGGCGTGAACATTCAGCCTGGTGCTCCTTATGGCTGCGCTTCGAGGATGGATCATTGCCCGCATATCTTGCTAGTCGGGTGGGGATTCTCGGCCATCGTGCTAGCCACGTCGTGGCGGCTCCTTCTTCAGGTCGCCAGATGCTTGTGGTCCTCGTGTGCGTGGCGGTTCTGCTTGGCCTGCTCTGGGTTCCTGTGCTTGGAGACCGACTCTACGGTTTCTTGAGCGAGAAAGCGCCGAAAGTAGCACCGCGAATGTTCTTGCTCGGACTGGGCCTCCTGCTCACAGGTCTTGTCGTCCAAGCCTGGATTCTTGAATGCGTAGGTGCCTGCCTGATCGGTGTGCTAGTGCTAGGCATGATTCTCGACAATTACTGAGCGTGCTGGTCCTTAGCGGCCCTGAGGTGACAGCCTGGTGTCGCCCTTGCCCCACTTGCTGAGCGGCGTGAGCTTGTACTGCTGCCGCAGTGCGCGCAACCAAGCCACCGACCCCGGCACCTACTCAAGCCTGGTCATGCACCGCGCCTACCTTCAGCTGATCAGCGGAGGCGGCGCGGACGACGCCGCGGTGGAGCGGGCAAGGCGATCGAGGACCGCGCCGTCAGGGATGGCCTGACGGACCGGAGTCCCGTGCCGGTCATCTGGCCGTTGCTGAAGGACGAGTTCACCCGCGCGGATCTGCAGTGCTGCCGACAACGAGTCAAGGCAGGCTGAGGCCCGGCAGCTACTCGGCTTCGTGGCGTTGTCGGCACGGGACCTAGCCGACGCCGCTGATCAGTTCAGCATCGCGGACGACATCCTAGGGCGGCTCGGCCAGCGCGAGCCCGCCCAGTACCGGTTCCACCCTGACCTGATCGAGGCACTCATCGGATTGGGTCAGCTGGACCGGGCTCAAGATCAGCTCGTGCTGCTGACCGAACGCGCCCGCGTCTTCCCCAGACCCTGGACCCTGGCGACCGGCGCGCGCTGCCACGGGCTCCTGCTCGCCGCCGAGGGCGACCTCGACGGCGCGGCCGCCGCCATGCGGGAGGCGCTGGCGTTCATCAGCCCGAAAACGGTCGAAGCTAACCTCAGCCGCGTCTACGGCAAGCTCGGCGTGCATTCACGGGCCCAGCTAGTCCTTGCCATGTCAGAGCGGGACCGGCAACGAACTGAGTGGCCAGGGTAGGCAGGCGTCGTCGCTGGGCAACTGCCGCTTGCCGCTGAGGCGAAGATCAACCCCGCAGGTCATCCCGCTTGCCGTCGGCCCGCTCCCTCGGGGATGACGAGGCGGTGCTTGTCGCGCCAGTCTTCGGCGCGCCGTTCGGGAACCCCCAGGCTGACACGCCTGAGAAGTCGGCCGTGAACAGCCAGCCGTTCGCGAAGACGTTCTGCGCGAAGTCTGGGCTGCCCTGAGAGAGGGTCCGCAGGATCTGCCCGGTGGCGGCGCTGATCAGATAGATGGCGTTAGGCGTCGCAGTGTTGTCGAAGGTGCCTACCGCGATCACGCCGCCGGCGTTCATCGTCGGGTTGCCGAGGACGCAGTTCGGCAGGCCAGTCTGCCAGAGCGGCGTGCCGGTGGTGGGGTCCAGTCGCTGGATCGAGCCGGCGTAGCTAACCCCTCCGATCGTCGTCGGCGGGCCGGCTACGTACAGGTACCTCCCGTCGTAGACGGCGGCCGCGTTGCCAGCCGCAGCCGCGCGCCGCCGGGCCGGCAAGAATCGGTGCCGTGCCGCGTGGCCGTCGCGCGTATCATCCATGAACGCTCGGCAGGCCGCGCCCTGTCAAGGCATCGGTACCCCCTGGTTAGGGGAATGTAGCCATAAGGTAAGTGGACAGGCCGGTAGCCAGACGGCATAATGTCCGCGCTTCTCGTGTCTGATCTGGCGTCTACCTGCGCAAACCCCGCATAAAGCGATAGGCCGGACCGCTCACGGAAGGGGTCCGGCCACAAACCAGCGTCCGTAGAAGTGGTGGGACGGGTCAGAACAAGGTCGGCTGCGCATGCCCGGCCGGCTTACTGGCACTGAGCACCGGCTCGCCGGGCAGCTTGTCGTTGAATCCCCACTTCGGCGGGAAGAACAGCCGGATTGGCTCGGGGGTGGGGGTGAACCGGGCCTTGATCCGCTTGCGGGCGCTGGCCAGCTCGGGCGCCGCCTCGCGGCAATACTTGTCGGTCTCGCAGAACAGGCCCTGGCAGTCGATCGCGTGCAGCGGCCGTCCCCACAACCCGCTGAAAGGCAGGCCGAGGCGGGCGAACTCCTCGTCTTGCCGCTCGGTCATCCACAGCACGACCTCGGCGGGCGTGTAGTCGCCCAGGTTCTCGAAGACTTTCCTGATGCCGCGCAGCGCACCGGGGCCGGCCTGGGTGAACTCGTCCTCGCTGAAGTTGATGAGCGCGGAGTAGTTCAGGTCGACAGTGGTCTGGTAGGACATGAAGTCGCCCATCAGCGGGTAGCCGTGCAGCAGCTCGTAGACCTCCCGCAGCGACCTGGCGTCCAGGAGCCGTGCGCCGAGCTGGTCGTGCAGGAACATGTGCCGGAACAGCTCGACGTGGTTGCGGTGCTTGGCGGACTGGCCGTAGGCGTCGGTGGCACACAAGATGAACGCCCCGGTGTACAGCCCGCCATTGTCTTGCCTGGCTTGGTCAAGCGCGCTGGTGAACGAGCCGTCCGCCAGGTCATCCAGGACCGGGTAGCGGCCCAGGACATCGCGGGCGGCGCGCCAGGTGCCGGTCTTGCTGAAGGTCCGGAACGCGACGATCTGGAACAGCCGGTCATGCGGCGAGCACGGCTCGTCGTGGTAGCACACGTCGCGGATCATGTACTGCGAGACCCGGTCGGCGGCGCGGAACACGTTGCAGAACTTGAACTCCCGCAAGATCGGGTCATCGGTCCACGGCCCTGGCTCGCCCGCGACCCGCCGCTGGAACATCTGCTGGCGTTCGGAGGCGAAGTACCAGTACAGGTCGTAGATCCGCGGCCGTGGTACGGGCGGGCGCTTCACCGGCCCGCCTCCCCGATGGCCGGCTGCCGGTAGAACACGCCGGTGCCGTGCAGGTGGAAGTAGCGGGGGTCATCCAGCAGGACACGTCCGGCGATCCGCTCGCCCAGGGTGTAGCGGAACCGGCTGGTGCCGGCGAGGTGGTCGAAGACGATCGCGCCTCCTGGCACGGTGCGCTCCCGCGCCACTTCCAGGGCCGCCCTGGCGGGGGTGTAGTTGTCGGTGTCGATGAAGCTGAGCACCAGGTCTTCCTCTTCCAGCCGTCCGCAGGTGTCCGCGATGTCCCCGGACATGATCTCGATGTCCCGCCCGTCAAGATAGCGCCGGACGGCCGCCAGGTCGGTGAAGACGCAGCCGGGATGGTCGTACATGTCCAGCGGGGACCGGCGGGGCGGGAACCCGCCGAAGGTGTCGAACCCGATCACCGGCCAGTTCGCGCCGAGCCGTTCGATCAGCCGGGACAGGAGCATGGTGGTGCCGCCTTTGAATATGCCGAACTCGGCCACCACCCCCGTAAGGCCCAGGCGGGCCGCGTTGACCAGGCACTGGTACAGGTGGACCAGCGAGTGCGGGTAGCCGTTGGCCAGCGACGGCACCAGGAGCTGCGCCAGCTCCTGGTCGAACACGGCGTCCCGGAACCCCAGGTGCCCGTACCCGGCCACGATCACCTTCGGCGTCCCCGTGATGAACGGCAGCGCCGCGCATAGCAGGTCTTCTTTCTCCACGTCGGCCGCGACCACCAGCACGCCATGCCGCGCCCCACCGAGCGCCTGAAACGGCCGCACAGGCACTGACAGCGGCGGGCAGGCAAATCGGGCCGTCGGGGCGTACACGGCCTCCACGGCGCGACCCAGGCCGCTGGGTGCCAGCGATGCCAGCAGCCGCAGCGTCACCGGGGTCAGGCCGAGCACCCCTACAGGGCCGGCGCCTGCCAGCAGTTCCTGTTCGGTATCTTCCAGCAGCTTGGCGTAGTCCTCATCGCGCATCAGCCGCGCCTCCCTGTCCCATCGCCAGGCACGAGCCGCTGAACCCGGCATACACATGTGCGCGCTCGCGTCTGAGCGCGCCGATAAGTCCGAGCGCGGCGTCAGCGAGCGCCTGGACGCGGGCGAGCCGGACGGCGGCCGGCTCGGTACCGGTCACGTCCCGGAAGCAGGCTTCCAGCTCACCGAACCGGGCCACGACCCGCCCGCCAGCCTCAGCAACCGTCATGGCCCCGGCAATGAGGCCCAGGTCTGCGCGTGCCAGCAGCACCTCGAAGCCGGCCGGGCCGTCGCTGTACGGGTGCCGGGCGCTGCTGCCTCCGAATAGCGGCCCGGCAAGGCCGGGGTCCGCATCGGCCAGGTACGCCTGGTATTTCAGGCAGTAGACCAGCAGGTCAACGGCGGTATCGAGCCAGGACTCGTCCGCCGTGGCGGGGGCACCGTCCAGGCCGTATTCGAGCCGGTCCACCTTGCGCGCGATGTTGGCCAATATGGAGATCACCTCGCCCCGGCGCTTCCACGCATCCCGGTAGGCCGCGTCCTTGGCCCGGTGCAGCCGCCGGACAGCTTCGCGGAACTCGGCGTCAGCGGGTGTCATGACGCCAGCACCTTCCGGTAGGCCAGCTCGCGGGCGTCCAGATCCGCGACCAGGTACCCGCCGCCGTTCTCGCCCAGCAGGTACATGGCACGGAACCCCTGGTGAATCGCCGCCTGCCACAGCCACCCCGGCACCGCCTCGGCTTCCAGGTCCGCCGCCGCGGCCTTGGCGACCTCGATCACATCCCCGTCGATGCTCGTCTGGCTCAGGAACCCGGTGCGGCTCCTGGCCAGCCGGGACAGCATGGCCGCCAGTCCTTCCTCCGCGAAGATGGCCCGCGCCCCGTCCTCGCATTCGTCGGCCTCCGGGCTGGACTTGCGCTTGAGCCGCAGCAGCGCCCGCATGGTGGGTGACCAGCCGAGCACGGCCATGAACCCCAGGTGGATCGCGTCGTGGAACCGGTAGGCATCCACCCGCCGTGAATTGTCGGTCAGCGGGTCGCCCAGCACCCCGCCGACCTGGAACCCGGCCAGCTGGCCCCCGATGGTGACCGGGCCGTCTGGGAAGGCGTCAGGTTCGGCGCTGACCAGCGTCAGCGCCGAGGCGCGCCGGCCCGATGGCAGCACCCGCTCCGCGACGGCGATCACCAGGCGGCGCGGGAAGCGTTCACGGGCCGGGTAGTCCGCGTCGAATACTGGCAGGTCCCCGCACTCAGACTCGGTGTGCTGGCGGGGATAGCGGTCGCGGGTGCGGCGCAGGTTGGCCGCCGCGATGTCCTCTAGGTCCAGGTCGCACGCCGTCGCCACTGCTGCCGCATACCACAGCAGGTCGCCCAGTTCCTCGCGCAGCAACTCCCGGTTCGCGGCCAGGTCTATGCCGTCCCGCAGGTACTTCTTGTAGACGTTGAGGATCGAGCCGGTCTCACTGGCCAGGCCGAGCATCGGCGCGATGGCGCCCTGCGGGCCGCCGAGGCGGAGCTGGCTTGTCTCGCGAGCGGCCCGCTGGTAGGCGGAGAATTCCACGGCTACCTCCCCGTGGATAAAGCAACAAGCAATCTCAGTTTGACCACCAGGGTCCGCGTGCGTCTCCTGGCGGTCGTCGGCCAGCCTCTCGGGCTGCGCCAGTCCTGCATGTTCATTAATGCCGCTGCCCCCTGGCTTGGGCTTGCCGTCACGTGGCCACGGGGCACCTGTGCCCATTCGTCAAATCCGGGAATCGTGCTCGGCGCTATCTCAGCCGGCGCGACTCGCAGCGCAGCCGCCAGAGCATTGATATGGTCCCGCCTGCTGAGTGACCGCTGGCCGTTCTCCACCATTGACAGGAACGGCACGGACAGCCCCGACAGGTCAGCCAGCACAACCAGGGTCAGACCACGCTTACGGCGAACCCGGCGCAACGGATGATCGGCAATGGCCGCAGACGCGCGGGTCATCCCAAGCCGTCCCGCTCACCTTGATGCGGAAGATCCTGGACCAGAGCTAGCTGCCCATTCACCGATTCCGGGTAATCCGTCTTGGACGCGGCCCGTGCGGCGTTCAAGGCCGGGTCGGACACCTCGATTACCAGGCGGCCGGGGACATACGGCAGCGACAGCCATAGGCCCTGGGGATTGGCCAGTGGCGGGCCGGGAGCATGGCTACGGGGATTCCCGCTCCTCGTCTGCCTCTCATCGCCTGCCGGTATCTCAGCCAGTGCCGCCAGTTCCCCGCCGGCGTGCAGCACGTGATCCAGCCGGCCCGCCAGTTGCTCAGACGCGCCCTTTCGGCCGTGCGCGATGTTGGACAGGTGCGCCGGGCTGCACGGGACACGTCGCGCCACTTCCCGCAGCGCCAGCTCACGCTCGTCCATCAGGGCAACGAGCTTTCTCCCGAATGGCGTTTCCGCGCGTGGCTGTGATGGGCGGATCAGCACCAGCCGGTCCTGTGGCGCGAGGTTCTCGTGGTCGGCAAGGTCGAGCAGGCACAGCACATCGGTTTCGTACATCTGCGCCAGCATGAGCAGCACGTACACCGAAGGCTTGCGCCCGCTGGCTGGCCACTTTTCGTATTCGCACAGCCGGTTGCCGGTCAGGCTGGCGCGTGCCTGCGGGTCAGTATCCTTGCGGGCAGCACGGGCGTTGAACCGGGCGGCGGCGTGGTCCAGTGTCCAGCCGTAGGCGAGCCGGTACGCCTCGCTCGGACGCAGCCGGTACCGGCGCGCGATCTCAGCCGCGATCTCCTCATATCCCAGGCCCAGCCGGCGCATGCGCTCGCGCATGTCATCTAGCGCGGCCTTGAACCCCGTGCGGCCGGCCGCAACCGGCACATCCGGCGTGGTCCCGTTCACCCGCGCGACTGCCTGGCCAGCCGCCGGCACCTGCTGAGCCATCTCCATCACGCGCTGACCGGGGAGACGAGCGAGATGGCCCGCGTGATCGTCGCGACGATGGCGCCCGCGACGCTGCCGGGATCAGCGATCCATCCGGAGTAGTCCGGCTCCCAGGTGATGACGGCAGCCTCGGGCCAGTAGTCGCGTTCCCACGTCACGCCGCCGTCATCGGTGACCCGGACCCGCGCGATCTCCTCAGACTCCGGGCTGGTCACCACGATCTCGGCCACGGCGGCGTAGTAGTCCTCGTCCTCGTAGACTTCCAGACCGACGTCCAGGCCCCTGGCCTTCAGCTCCAGGCCGACGATGCCCTTGAACGTGATGTCAGGCAGGTCATAGCCCGTCCCCACGCGCGGGTAGTCTCCCGCGCGGCCGGTGAGCAAGGTGGTGGCCAGGTCGGCTGTCTGCTTCGGGTCCGCCTCGCCGCTGGCCCGCGGGAAGTAATCCCACTCGACGTACCCGCAGTCATTGACCGCCAGGTCGCAGCGCGCCCCCTGGTAGCTGATGGCAAGACGCCGCCCGTCCTCGCACTCGGGCAGCCGGACGCGCAGGCCATTCCCGGTCAGGCCATCAGCCACCAGGCGCATCAGCTCACCTGGCTTATATGCGCGGTCAGCGACGCTGGCGCTGGCCTGGTTCACGTCACAGCTCCTTCCGTTCATGCGACACCCTGAAAGGGCGTCATATTTATGAGCTTCAGCCTTCCCGGTAATGATGTTCTCCGTGCCGCCAATGACCGCGTACTTATCCGGGGATAGCGGCTCACATCGCATCACATAGCTTGGCTACGCTTCCGTACGGCGCGTCTTCGTCACGGATGAAATGAAGCAGCAGGGTCAGGCACAATGCTACGGGCTGGGAGAAATCGATGAGTCTCAGCAGCTCAGGATTGCCCAGGATGCCATCCGGGTCCCGCAGATCCCCCGCGATGAGGGTAACGTCAGGTATATCGTCAACATAGGAACGGCCACGTGCGAGCACGACCGGGTCATTGTCAATATGCGCCACGCGTGCGTGCTGATTGTACTGCCGGGCAAGCTGATGAATGCTGCCTCTCGTGGGCAGGCCAGGCCCGATATCGATAAACTGCGAGATACCAGACTCCACGGCGAGGAAGCGGACTGCGTGCTTGAGGAACTCCCGGTTTTCCAGCGCGGCCAGCGGCACATCGGGGGCCGCTCCGAGAACTAGGCGAGCCGCTTCCCGGTCAGCTTCGGAATTTTCGTTCCCGCCGAGATAGTAGTCCCACATCCTTGCAACATTCGGGATTGCCGTGTCAGCGCCGGGTGTCTGCTCTGCTTTGTCGGGCACCGTGGTTCTCCTATCTGGCGATCATCTGGGGGAAGGCTCACCGTCGAACGTCTCGGTTATGAGGTCGCTGGCAGCGCTATCAATTCGAGGTTTCGTTCGCCCAGCCGCCTTCCGCACCGCGTAGCGCGCCTCCTCCATTGATCACTTGCCACGTACGTGTCGATAGTGCAGGCTGGCAGGGCCGACCCGGAATGCGCGATTACTAAGGGGCAAAACGTGATTAGGGTTGCTGGTAGCAATGGCCGCTGGTGACGTGGCGTAACCTATGCTCATGGACCAGGCAGAAAGACGCCTCCCGCCAGAGTTCTGGTCCTCTCCTGCCGTCGCCGCTGCGCTCGCGAGCTGTGACTTCGCCGCGCTCCTGGAAGAGATCCGGCGCGCGCACGGCTGGACGCAGAAGCAGCTTGCCCTGGCGGTGGGGTACTCCCAGAGCTGGGTGTCGAACGTGCTGCGCAAACAGCAGGCACTTACCGTAGACCAGGTCCGGGAGATATCGCGCCGGATCGGGGTACCTGTTCACCTGCTCCGGTTCGGCGATCCGGGAGGTGACGATCCGACGAAGCGCCGGGACTTCGGCAAGGCCATGGCGCTGGCACTCGTCCCCCTGCCCACGCGGGCAGTAGTAGACGAGACGACAGCCCCGGCCCTGACGGCGATCACGGGCGCGCAGCGCCGTCTCGATGCCACAACCTCCGCCCGTGAGCTGGCGCGTGGTGTCGTCGCGCACGTAGAGATGGCCAACCGCCTGCTCGCGCGTGCCGGCAAGACGCCATTCGCCGGAGATATGGCCGCTGCGGCCAGCGAGGCGGCAGGGTTTGCGGCCTGGCTGCACGCTGACATGTACGACATCGGCACCGCGCGGGCCTATTACCGAATGGCGATCGACCGTGCCCGCCGTGCCGGGCAAGACCTGCTCGCCGGCTACATGCTCGGCAGCCTGGCCGCATTCGAGATTGACGGCGGCGATCCCGGACTCGGGCTCACTCTCATCGCGGACGCGCGGCAGCAGATAGGCGCCACGCCCCATCCGGCGCCGCGCGCATGGCTCGATGCCACCGAGGCCCTGAGCCTGGCTGCGGCGCGTCACGACGGTGACGCCGCCGGCCGTGCGCTGACGCGGGCCGCGAAGACCATCGAGCAGGACCGGGGATCAGCGCCGCCGCCCTGGCCGTGGGTGTTTCCGTTCGATCACGCCAAACTTGCGGGATACCGGGCACTGGTTGCCGTCAGGCTCACCCGTCCCGCCGACGCTCTTGCAGCGTTCACCGAGTCCCTGTCGGCCGTGCAGCCTGCCCCCAAGCAGCGTGCCGTCGTCATGCTCGAAGTGGCCACCGCAGCCCGCCAGGACGGCGTGGGCAGGCGCGACAGCGACAGGATCGATGAGGCGTTCCGGCTCGCCTGCGAGGCCCTCGCGGTGGGTGTCACGTACTCATCCGAGCGCGTCATCGAGCGAGCCCGGCGGTTCCGCCGTGACTACTCCGGCCCGGCCACCAGCTACATCCGGGAGTTCGATGACCAGCTCCGCTCAGCCTTGCTGTGAGATGGGCAGCATGCATCGCATAGCCATCTCAGGGCACCGCGCTCTGCCCGCACCCACGGTGGGCCTGATTGACAAGGCCATCCGGGCAGCCCTTGCCGAGCACACACCGGCCGTGACCGGCATATCCTGCCTCGCGGACGGCGCTGACCAGATCTTCGCCCGCGCAGTCACCGACCTCGGCGGCCACCTCGAGGTCGTCATCCCCGCGACGCAGTACCGTGCGGGGCTTCCGCAGGAAGCGCGTCCCGAGTATGACAGTCTGCTGAGCCGAGCCCTCGCCGTCCGCGATCTGCCGTTCACTGAGTCGACGGCCGAATCCCACATGACCGCCAGCAAGCTCATGATCGACGAGGCCGACGAGTTGTACGCGGTGTGGGACGGCCAGCCTGCACGCGGCTACGGCGGAACCGCCGATGTAGTGGTATACGCCCGCGAGCGCGGCAGGCCGGTGCGCGTGATCTGGCCAGACGGCGCTCAACGCGACTGATGCAAGAGCGGCCCGTCATGTATCCAGTGGCAATCGCAGGTTCCGTGGTGAGGCTGTGTGAACTTACCAGCTTGGACGTGGCCGCCCTGCACAAGGTGTACGGCGACCAGGAAGCGACCCGTCACCTGAGTTTCGAGCCGAGGACCTTCGAGCAGGTCCAAGGCATCATCAAGGCCGCGATGGCTTCCGCAACCACCGAGCCGCGAACGGAGTACATGCTGGCGGTAGCCGACAAGGACGGTGAGCTGCTCGGGTCGGCGCGCCTGGCCACCGGGGAGTACGAGAGCGCCCAGATCGGTTTCGTGCTCAGGCCCGACCACTGGGGCCAGGGCAAGGGCCTGGAGACCGTAAAGAATGTCAAATTCCGATATTCGGCTTGCCGGCTCCGTTAGGGCCGAGGAAGCCGGTCACCGTTCCAGGCCTGACGGTGAAGCTGAGGTTGTTGACGGCGATCTTGCTGCCGTACCGTTTGGTCAATCCGTGCGCTTCGATCATGGTGTGCTCCATCTGAGGCACCGGCGAGGCCCCACTGGGCAGCGCTGGGGCTGTCCAGAGTTCCTGGAGCAGGGCGGCATCGGTCGGCCATCCGCTCACCTGGTATTCCGGGAACAGGATGATGACGTCGGCGTAGGTCCAGGTGGCCGGCGGGGTGGTTGTGGTGATCGGATGGCGGAGCAGGCGGCGCAGCAGCGTGGCGAACTTGGCGCGGGTCGCGGCCGGGCTGCCAGCCGAGAAGGCGCAGGCACTGACGGGGGCCTTGCCGCAGAGGCTCAGGAAGGCCCGCATGGTCTGCGCGTCCGCGACGTCGCTGCGGTTCCGCAGCGGCGCGGGGAGGTTGCCGCCATGGGTCCACGCGATCGGGTCGAGGTTGCCGTCCAGGATCATGCGCCCGACCCTGGCGGGGAACAGGTTGGCGTACACCGCGCCGAGGCCGGTGCCGTAGGACTGACCCAGATAGTTCAGCACGCGGTCGCCGATGGCCTGGCGCAGCAGATTCATGTCCCTGGCGACGTCGGCGGTGCTGTCATGGGCGAGCAGGCTGCCGCCGTGGCGTGCGCACCGCGCGTCGAACCCGGCGATGGTCCGTGCCCAGGCCAGGTCCGGCCGGCGGCCTACCGGGAACAGTGGCAGACCGGCCAGGAACCTGGGCTCCGCCGCGAGAGTGGGGAAGCAGCGGATCTCTGTGCTGAGGCCGAAGCCGCGCGGGTCGAAGCTGACGATGTCAAAGCGCGCCTGCAACACGGCCGGAATCTGCGGATAGGAGGCCAGGAACGGCCCGATCTGCTCGGCCGGGCCGCCGCTGTTGAAGAACAACGACCCCAGGCGCCGCGCTGGATCGGTGGCACGGTGCCGGATCACGGCAATGCTGATCATCGTGCCGTGGGGGTGCCGGTAATCCAGCGGCACCCGCGCGGTAGCGCACTGAAAGCCGCCGTCGCACGAGCGCCAGCGCAGCACGGGAACCGGCAGCCCGGCCGACCGCGGAACCGCGGCCGAGGCGGTCACCGGCATGAGGCCGGCCGCAACGGCGAGCCCTGCGACGGATGCCGCCACTGCGGGCCACCGCGGCCAGCCGGCCCGTCGGCGTCCGGGTGGCCGGGCATGCGGGCCGGGCTGCGGCCGGGCCCAGTCGCAGTGAACGGCGCGGCATCGCGGGCGCTCTTGTCGTCACTGCAGTCGGGGAGTGTGCGGTTCCTGCTCACTGAATGCTCCAGGTTCGGTATGGGTCCAGGCGGAGAAATGCCTGCGGACCTCACGTTAGGCAGCGGCCAGGTTCGCCCGCGTCTGCCGGAAGGACCCTCTTCAGCCGCCGCCGGCCGCGACCTGAGAGGTAACGGCTACGCCTCAGGTCGCACATCGGCGATGGTGGGCTGCTGTAAATCTCGGGCCCGAGCACACCCCGGCGCATGCTCGCGGCGATTCCGCTTGGGAGGTTCGGCGAGCCGGATCGCTGCGCGTGCGGCGGTGAGCAGCGGTCGGCCCGGCCGTGCCGTGAGCCGCACCGACTGGCGTCCGTGACCTGGTGTGCAAGGTAAGCGTCAAGGCGAGTGCAACCCGGGCGTCCGGCTTGGCGGCGCACGCTTGTGCTGCGGTTCCGGCCAAGGAAGCGGCCGGGGCAGGGAGGACGGGGCAGATGACAATGTCAGTTCTAGCGGCCCGGGCTTTCGCGCCGATGCGCAAGCGCAGTGACCACCGGCGCCGGCCGGGACCTGCGGGCGAGCGCATCCTCCAGGAACGTTACGGCACGATGCAGCGAGCTCAGCAGTTCTACCGGAACCAGGTCACCGACCAGCTCACGCCGGTCATGCGGCAGTTCATCCAGCGGATGGACATGGCGTTCATCGCCACCAGCGACAGCTCGGGAGAGTGCGACTGCAGCTTCCGCGCTGGTCCGGCCGGCTTCATCAGGGTCCTAGACGACCACACGATCGCCTACCCCGAGTACCGGGGCAACGGCGTGATGGCCAGTCTGGGCAACATGCTGCAGAACCCGCATGTCGGTATCTTCCTCGCAGACTTCACACACGATCTCATCGGCCTGCATGTAAACGGCGACGCGGACATACTCACTCCCGCCCGCATGCGGGAATTTGATTTTGATATCCCGGAGTCCGGGCACTCGGGCCGCCAGCCGGTGCAGTGGGTCCTCGTGCACGTCACCGAGGCTTACATTCACTGCTCCAAGCACATTCCCAAGATGATTCCCCAGTCGCGGGTCCGGCACTGGGGAACCGATAACCCACGCCACAAGGGCAGCGACTATTTCGGCACCGCGGCCAGCAAGGCTGCGACGGCCCGATCTGATCCGTTACCGCGTGAGGAGGAGGAGCAACAGCACAGCGCGCCCAGACCCGATCACGCCATGGCCAGCGCCATCCCTCATGCCGCCCGGGGCCAGGGCCCGGGCGGCTAGCCGCCCGCTGCGATCAGTGTTTCTTGGCGCACCCGCGGATGCCGGGCATGGCCGCCGTCGCCAGGATGGATACCCGGGATGGCACGAAGGCGCCCTTCGTGGGCGGCTGCCCGACGGGCTCTTCGATCGCGATCGCGTCCGCCGACGCGGTCACCGATCCGCCGACATCGAAAGCGTTGCCGGTCCGCAGGTCGAGCACGGACGATCCGTTTCCGGTGTACCAGAGGACGAAGTGGCCAGCCAGTTGCAGGAACTCGAACGGGTGCCCGGAGTCGGACTGGGTGAACTTGAGCAACCGCGCCGTTCCGACCGGCCAGGCCGTCAGGGTATTGAGGTCCCCGGAGCCCCAGGCCAGGTACTCCGGCGATCCCCCCAGGTAGAGCATAGGCCCGGGGTCGCGCAGCGGACCCGGCGTGACGACAGGCTTGAAACTGGCCGCGTCGACGACGCGGAGGAGGTAGCGTCCGGCGCTGTCGATCTTTCCCCAGACCAGGTAGTGCCCGGCGTAGACGGGTGAGCTGACCCGCCCCGTGTCGAGCGTGGACACCTTTCCCGTGGCCAGGTCGACCACGCGGACCTGCGCCACGTTATAGCCGCCCGAGCCTGGTACCGGTTGCGCCCACGCGGCGAAGCCATTGCTGACGACGGGCAACGGCTGCTGACCGGGAACGTAGTGCCCGTTGCTCAGCCGGGAGGTCGCGAGCACCGAGATAGCGCCCGACGTCAGGTTCCAGACCCGGATGCTCCAGTCGTTCAGGTTGGACTGCGAGTCAAGCTCTTCCCAGACCACCCAGGGAGGATCGACCGCCATCGCGCCCATGCCGCCTATCCCAGGGGGGAACCTGTAGATCGTGGTCAGCCTGCCAGTCGTGAAATCCAGCCGGCCGATGCCGCTTTCCGCGGCCGAGTTGAACTGGCCGATAGCGGCGCCACCGGCGATCCCGCCAGGACCGAACCGGACACCCTTGGCAGTTGTGACACTGCGGGCGTGCAGCGCCCGGGCCCAATAGCTGGGCATCACGCCGAAACACACGGCCACCGGCGTGGCGGTTTCCGGCGGGACTGGCACCGATGAGGAGACGCCGTGACTGGCCGATGAAGAGACGCTGTGACTGACCGATGAAGAGACGCTGTGACTGACCGTCGCTGGCGCTACCTGAGGTGTGGAGCAGGAAGTACTCCACACCGCGATTGCCGCCAGGGCTGCTGCCCCGACGGCCTTACCGTAGCCACTCCCTGACCGAGTTTTCACCCGTCCTGCTCCTTTCCTTGCGGATAACGTACGAGTTGCGCCCTATTAGCTCCCATCCGGCGCGAGCCAGCTCCCGGGAGTCCAGTTCGAGCTTGCGGCGGAGCCGGTCAAGGCCGCTGGCAGGCGATATCGGCCACGGTCCAGCCCTTCGCGCCGAGCACGACGACTGCCACTATCGGCCGGGAATGGCCGGGGGTAATGACGACCAGGCCGGCCGAGCCGCCGCCGACAACTGTGGCCGTTCCCACCGTCACGCTCGGCACGCGGGCCGACGAGCACAGCACCGGGTCGTAGCTGAGCTGCCGGGAGGCCGCCTCCTGCAGCTGGCGCAGGTACAGGCTTGCCGCATTGGGACCGCCGAGCATCAGCCTGGCCAGCGCGTCGTATGCCGAGGTCCCGTTCCGGCGCGCCTGCAGGTAGGCCGGGAAGATCGATGCCGCTGCGTCCTGGGCGCCTGCGCTAGTCACGTTGTTCCCGGCGGCAGCGCACGTGATTCCGGTGATCTTCCCGGTGTCCGGCTGTGCCGTGACCACGATGTATTGCACCTGCGCGCTGGTGCTCCACCGCGCCACCACGACCTCCTGGCCGCCCACCACTCCGGCCTGCTGATAGCGCAGGTCTTTCGCTGCGGCCCCGGCGCCGCAGTCCAGGGTGGGGGCGCCGACGATCGGAGGCATTTCCAGGATCGGCACGTACCAGCTGGCCATGTGGGCGCGGAAGAGCGCGTCGATCGCACCCCGGCCCTGCGTGACCGCCGCACCGTACTCGCTGTAGAACGCCCGGACACTCGCGATCGCTTTGGCCGGCCCGGGCCCGCTGCTCACCGTCGGCTGCGGATGGCCGGGGCTCGCGGTGGGCGTTGCCGGACCAGTGCTGATGATCGGGCGAGGCGCCGTGCCGAGAAGCAGCCCGCCGGTGACCACGCCGCCAGCAACGACGACCACTGCGACCGCCGCCGCGGCGACAACATGTGTCTTGCGGCGTCTGCCAGCCCGGCGGATTGCATCAAAATCAAGCGGAGGCGGATCGAGCTGATCGACCGCGCAACGCAGCGCGGCTCTGGCCTCCTCCTCGATTCCCCGGCTCACGGCAAGCTCCTTCTATTGATCTCGGCGCCCCCCGGTTCGGGGTTAATCGCCGCCCGCAGCCCCTCCAGGCCCCGTGCCGCCTGGCTCTTCACGGTGCCGATCGAGCAGCCCATGACCGCGGCGGTCTCAGCCTCTGACAGTTCATCGAAGTAGCGCAGCACCAGCACCGTGCGCATTCCGGTCGGCACGGCACGCAGCGCCCGCATCACCAGGTCACGTAATTCGACCTGCTCGGCCAGGCGGTCCCGTTCCGATGACGCGGCCAGAACGGCATCAAGACCCTGCTCCACCACATGCCGCCTGGACCGCCACCGGTCATTGGCGAGGTTGACCATGATGCGCCGGACGTACGCGTCGGGATTGCCTGCAGCGGCTACCCGCCGCCAGTGCTGATAGGTCCGCTCCAGCGCGCCCTGCAGCAGATCCTCCGCATGACCGCGGTCGGCGGTTAGCAGGAAGGCGGTGCGGAACAGCGCGGCCTGCCGACCGAGGACGAACTCCTCGAACGCTGCCTCGCTCTTGCCGTCCACGCTGTCTCCCCTCGCGGCGACGCTCAGGAACAATGACGGAAACTGTCGTCGATAAGTTGCACACCATCAGCGACCGGCAGCGCACGGGCTCGCGGCGCTCGGCGCCGAAAGCGCCAGGTTCGCGTTCCCTTGCCTGGATGAGCCATCGCCTGTGGTCCTAGCCGCCCGTAAGGAACGCCTGACCGCCAGCGAGCACTCGTCGTCTGCCAAGCCCAACGACCGACCACCCCGACCAGGAAGGCCAGGCGGGGGGCTACGGCTCGCGTGCGCCCTGGGTGCCTGCTGCCGCGAGCTGGGCGCGCACGTCATCGGCTTCGGGCGCGTTGAGGCGGGTGTAGAGGGCCAGGGCCTTCTGCCAGTGGCGGCGGGCCTGGCTAGCGTCGTCGGCTGCGTGGCAGGCGCAGCCGAGTCCGTGGTGGGCGCGGGCTTGCTCGTACTTGTCGCCGATCTGGCTGGCCAGGTCGAGTGCGCTGACGTGCTGGCTGCGGGCATGGCCGGGCTGGCCGGTGGCCAGGGACACCTGACCGAGGCTGTTGAGCGACCCCGCTTCACCGGCCCGATCGCCGGTCTCCCGGAACAGCGCCAGTGCCTGTGTGAGGTGGCTGGTGGCCTGCTCGTGCTTGCCTTGTCGCTGATCGGCGATGCCGAGATTGACCAAGGCTGCGGCCTGGCCGGTCCGGTCACCGGTCTCGCGGCACAGCGCCAGCGCCTGCGTGAGGTGGCTGGTGGCCTGCTGGTACTGGCCCACTCGCTGCTCGATGACGCCCAGGTTGCCCAGCGTCCTGGCTTCACCGTTCCGGTCGCCGACCTGACGGTACAGTTCCAGGGCCTGCCGGAGATGACCAGTGGCCTGCCGGTAGCGGCCCTGCCGCCAGCCCCATGAGCCGAGACCGCCCAGCGCACGGGCCTGACCGGCGATGTCGCCGGTCTCCTTGAACAGCGCCAGTGCCTGCGTGAGATGGCTGGTGGCCTGCTGGTAACGCCCTTGCCGGGAAGCGACGAGACCGAGGCTATTCAGTGCTGCCGCCTCGGCGCCCCTGTCGCCGGCCCGGCGGGCGGCGCGGCGGGCGCAGGCGTGGATGACGATCGCCTCGGGGTAGTACCCGCCGGTGTCGAGGTAGCGGAACAGGGTGGCGGACAGCCGAGTGGCGTGGCCGGGCCAGCCGCAGTCGGCGGCGTGCACGGCGGCCGCGACCAGGCCGGCCCGCTGCGTATCGAGCCAGGCCCGTGCCGCGGCAGGATCGGCCACCGGCGGGGCGGGACTGCCGGGCCGGGCGATCCTGGGCCGGCGATGCCGCTCGGCGGGCACCAGGGCGTCCATCGCGGCGGCGGCGGTGTGCAGGTAGTAGTCGAGCAAGCGGGTCAGCGCCGCCCGCTGCCCGTCTGGGCCGTCCTCGGCGGCGGATAGCTGGCGGGCGTAGTCGCGCAGCAGGTCGTGCAGGCCGTGCCGGCCTGACCCGGCAGGCTGGATCAGGTGCGCGCGGGCCAGCAGGTCAAGCACCTGACTGGCCTGTTCGAGTGTGCTGTCGGCGAGCGCGGCGGCGGCATAGCGGTCTAGATCGGGACCTGGGTGCAGGCCGGCCAGCCGGAACACCCGGGCAGCATCCGGGTCCAGCCGCCGGTAGGACCAGGAGAACACCGCCCGCACCGCGGTCTGCCGGTCCCCGCCGGCGTCCAGCAGGTCCAGCCGCCGCTGCCGGTCAGCCAACTCGCTCACCAGGTCGGCCAGTGGAGCGCCCGGCCGTGCGGCGGCGAGCTCAGCCGCTACGCGCAGCGCCAGCGGCAGCCTTGCGCACTGCGCGGCCAGCGCCGCCGTTGCGGCTGGGTCGGTGACCGCCCGCGCGCCGATCAGCGCCCGCAGCAGGGCAGCCGCCTCCGTGGCGGGCAGCAAGTCCAGGTCAAGCCGTGCGGCGCCGTCCCTGGCGACCAGCCCAGCCAGCGAGTCGCGGCTGGTCACCACCGCCGCGCACGCCGGGCTGCCGGGCAGCAGCGGCCGGACCTGCTCGACCGAACCTGCGTTATCCAGCAGCACCAGCATCCGCCGCCCGGCCAGCAGGCTGCGGTACTGCGCAGCCCGTTCGCCGGTCTCCGCCGGGATGTCCTGACCGGGTACACCGAGCGCGCGCAGGAACCCGGCCAGCGCATCGGCTGTCGGCATCGGCCGGGCGGGATCGTAGCCGCGCAGGTTCACGTACAGCTGCCCGTCCGGGAACCGGTCGGCAACCTGGTTGGCCCAGTGCACGGCCAGCGCGGTCTTCCCGACACCCGCCGTTCCGCCGATCGCCGAGATCACCACCGGCTGCGGCGCCGGGCCGGTGGCCCGGTCCAGCAGCTCGGTTAGCGCGGCCAGCTCGCCGGACCGGCCGGTGAAGTGCCGTACCGTGCCCGGCAGCTGCCGCGGCACCGCCAGCCCGCTGTCCGCGGCCGGCCAGGCGGGTCCCGGCGCGCCCAGGGTGGCATCGGCGGTCAGGATCTGCTGCTGCAGCTCGCGCAGCCCGGCACCGGGCTCGATGCCAAGCTCCTCGACCAGTACGGCGCGGGCTTGCCGGTAGGCGGCCAGCGACTCGCCTGTGCGGCCATCACGGTACAGGGCCAGCATCAGCAGGCCATGCAGGTGCTCTCGCAGTGGATGCAGGCCGGCTAGCTGCCGCAGCTCACCAATCACTCCGGCGTGATGGCCGAGATGCAGGTCGGCCTCGATCCGCGCCTCCAGCGCCTGCAACCGCAGTTCAGCCAGCCGCGGTACCTCCCGCTCCGCCAGCACCTCCGACCCCGTATCCGCCAGCGGCTCCCCCCGCCACAACGCCAAAGCTGCCCGCGCCCGCCCGGCTGAGGCCTCCCAGAAGCCGTCACGGGCGGCCGCTTGCGCATCCGCCAGCAGCGCCTCGAACCGGGACACATCCAGCTCCCCGGCGCCCACCCGGATCCGGTACCCGCCCGGCTCGGTAGCGATCCGGTGCCTGCTGGCCTCTCCAAGCGCTTGTCGCAGCCGCATCACGTGGTTCTGTAGGGTCACCCGGGCGGAGCGCGGCGGCCCGGCGCCCCACAGCACCTCGGCCAGCTCATCCAGCCCCACCACCCGACCCGCGTCCAGCAGCAGCGCCGCGAGCACCGCCCGCTGCTTGCCGGCCGGGACCGGCACCACCACCCCCTCGGACCGCACCACTAATGGCCCGAGCAGGCAGAACTCCATACCCGCCGCTGCAGGAACGCTCGCCACTGGCGCTCGATCCCTCCCTGCCGGCTGTGATGATCGACTGTTAGCAGGATGTTAACGCCGCAGGCAAAACTCCGAATACCCGGCAAGCCGGTCACCACCCGCCAGCCCGCCCGGGCACTCAACCCGGAAACGCCCTGTCACATCACCCGGACAAGGGAGGCACATGTTGACCATCCGCGGGCTCGGCCGCCGCGGCTGCGGTCCTTTCCGCCGCCGCGACCGGCGAGACGCTGTCCCTGCCGGCCAGCGCAAACGGACTGCCGCCACCGGATATCTCGTCCGATCACGAGGGGCCGGGCCACCATAATCAGCGCAACCACCGGCCAGGTGGGTCAGGGCGCCGCGAGGCTGGGCCCCTTTACCAGGCTGGTGCCCGCAAAACCGCTGTCCGCCAAGGCGATGAGAGGAGGTGAAAAAGTGCGGGTCATTAGCATGTTCGCCGACCGGGTGCTCGAAATGGTCGCGCCACGGGTAACCGCGGCCGCGTCCAGCCAGACAAACTGCTATTTCATAAACTGCTACTGTGCCAACCATGAGATGTTGCAGCAGTATTGCTGCTTCATCAATGGCCGTCATTATTGCAGTCCCTGCCAAAATTACCTGGCCAAGTGCTGACGTGATCGAGTGGTTGTTGTGGCCCGCCGCGGCGGGCCACAACAACCAACCCGCGCAGTGAGCCCGATACTACAATGGAGTTTCACGTGGTCTTTCTTGGTGCCGCTGTCGCCTTGGTCGGCGCTCTGTGCCTGCTTGACCTGCTGCTGACCTTTGGCGTGATCCGCAGGCTGCGCGAGCACGCCGAGATGCTCAGCAGGGCCGGGGTCCAGGACATGCCCGTGATCGGCCTGGCCTCCGGAGAGCCGGTGGCTGCCTTTTCCGCGCTCACCCTCGGCGGCGAGTCGCTGACCGGTGCCTCGGGACTGCGGGTGGCGGGTTTCTTCTCCTCGGCGTGTTCGGTGTGTCCGGAACGGGTCGGGCCGTTCACGGAATATCTCGCGGGTCACCGGGTGGCGCGGGAAAGCGTCCTGTCGGTCGTGGTAACGCCGGACGATGGCCCGCCGCCTTATGCGGACCGCCTCAACGAGGCTGGGCAGGTCTGCGTGGTCCAGCATGACAGCGAGGTGGTCAGGGCATTCAAGGTCTCGGGCTTTCCCGCGTTCTGCTTGCTGGACGCCGATGGTGCCCTGATAGCCGCCAGTTACGACCCGGCGGGGCTGCCAGCGCCGGCCACGGTGGTTTGAGCCGGGACGGCCAGGTGAGCCGCGAGGCCGTCCCGCGCCGCGGGCCGGGCGGGCTGGCGCGAACACTGATCGCCGCGCTCGGCCTGGTATGGCGCGCCCATCGCGGAGCGTTCGCCGGGCAGCTAGCCGTCACCGTGCTGGCCGGGCTGGCGCCGGTAGCGGCAGCCTGGCTATTGCGGGTCATCCTGGACCTGCTGGTGCAGGGTCATCCGGGGAGCGGGCTGCTGACCGGCGTGATCTTGCTCGGCGCGGTCGGCGGCTTGCAGGCCGTGCTGCCGAGCGCTGGGCAGTACCTGTCCGCGCAGGCGGGCCGGGCGAGCCAGCGGAGGACCACCACTGGACTGTTCACCGCCGTGGACCGGCAGGCGGGCCTGCGCAGGCTGGAGGACCCCGGCTTCCACGACCGGCTTAACATCGCGCAGCAGGCGGGCAGCTCCGCGCCCGGGCAGATCTTCGGCGGCGGTGTCGCCGTCGCCCAGGCGGCCTTGACCCTGGTCGGCTTCCTAGTCACGCTAGTGGTGCTCAACCCGGTGATCGCCGTTATCGTGCTGCTCTCGGCGGTTCCCGGGCTTTACAGCGAACTCGACATCAGCCGGCGGCGTGTGGCCATGTTCTCCGGGCTCAGCCATGCGCAGCGCCGCCAGGTCTTCTACGCGAACCTGCTGACGGACTACGCCGCGGCCAAGGAGATCCGCCTGTTCGGCCTGGGCGGGTTCTTCCGGCGTCGGCTGCTGGCCGAACTGGGCGACATCCACCGGGCTAACGAGCGCGTCGATCGCCGTGCGCTAGCGGTCTACACCGGATTGGCGCTGCTCGGCGCGCTGATCGCGGCCGGCGGGCTGTTGTGGGCGGTCTTCGCGGCGGCGCGCGGCCAGCTGACCGTGGGAGACGTCTCCATCTTGGTTGCCGCGCTCATGTCGGTCTCATCCACCTTGAGCGTCATCATCACCAACGCGGCCATGATCCATCAGGCGCTGCTAATGTTCCGGTCCTATGCCGATGTCGTGGCCGAAGGACCCGATCTGGCGCAGCCGCTCGGGCCGGTGCCAGCGGGGGCGTTGCGTCACGGCATCGAGCTGGAGGACGTCTGGTTCCGATACGGCCCGGAGCAGCCGTGGGTCCTGCGCGGCGTGACCCTTTTCATCCCGCATGGGCAGGCGGTCGCGCTCGTCGGGCACAACGGCGCCGGCAAGAGCACGCTGGTGAAGCTGCTGTGCCGCTTCTACGACCCTGACCGGGGCGAGATCCGGTGGGACGGCGTCGACCTACGCGACATCGACCTCGCTGGCCTGCGTCACCGGATCAGCGTCGTGTTCCAGGACTTCATGGCCTATGAGCTCAGCGCGGCCGAGAATATCGCGGTCGGCGATCTGGGCCGGGCGGGCAGCCGCCAGTCCCTGACGGCAGCCGCCCGGCGCGCCGGCGTCCACGACGTCCTCGCCACGCTGCCGAAGGGATACGACACGCTGCTGACCCGTACCTATTTTGACCTGGCCGACCGGGACAACCCAGAGACCGGTGTGCTGCTGTCGGGTGGGCAGTGGCAGCGGCTCGGGCTGGCCCGCGCCCTGCTGCGCGCCGACCGAGACCTGCTCATCCTTGATGAGCCGAGTTCAGGCCTGGACGCGGAGGCGGAGCATCAGATCCACGCCAGCCTGCAGGAGGACCGGCGCAGCCACGCCATGGTCTTGATCTCGCACCGGCTGAACACCGTTCGTGACGCCGACCACATCATTGTGCTGGCCGACGGTGTCATCAGCGAGCAAGGCAGCCATGGCGCTTTGATGGCGCGGGCTGGCATGTACGCACGGCTTTTCTCCCTGCAGGCCAAGGGCTACGCTGACCTGTCGGCTGAGTCTGCGGGAAGTGTCGATGGCTGAGTTCCTCATGGGCATCCTGGGGATGGGCGCCGGAGTTTTCACCGCGTCCGGGTTCGCGAAGCTGCGCAGCCGGAAGGCCTACCGCGACTATCGCGCTGGGCTGCGCGTGACGAGGCTGGTGTCCGGAGGGCTGCTCAACGGGACCGCGGTAACTCTGGTTGCCGTCGAGGCAGCCACCGCAGCCGGCCTGGCTGGGGCCGCAGTCCTACTTGCTGCCGGGTCCCTGGGCGGCTATCCGCTGGCCGAGCTTGCCCTCGCGGTCGCTACCGCCCTGGCCGCAGTGCTGGCCACTGGGGTGACGGTCGTCGTCAGCCGCGGCATGCGGGCGCCCTGCGGCTGCTTCGGCGGCAGTTCGGTGCGGCCGCTCGGCGCGCGGCACCTAATCCGCAACACCTGCCTGCTGGCGCTGCTGGCAGCCGGCCTGGCCGTGAGCGGGCTCCAGCACACCCGCCCCCGGCTGGCCGGATCTGTCCTGGCGGTGGTGGCTGGCCTGGTTGTCGCGCTGCTGGTCACCCGCTGGGACGATCTTGTCTCCCTGTTCGCGCCAGTTACACCGGCCCAGGCTGTGACGTCTGCACCGCTTGGCAGGCCGCGGCATCCGGACAAGGCGGCCAGCTGATGCGGGGGGTGATGAGCCGTGTGACCGCGCTCGTGCTGGCGTTGGCGGCTCTCGTCTGGGTGGTCAGGCGCCGGATGGCGGTGGTCACGGTAGTCGGTGAGAGCATGCAACCGACGTATCACACCGGCGACCGCGTGCTCGTGCGCCGTGCCGGGCTCAGTGAGCTTCGGCCCGGCCAGGTCGCCGTGATAGAGCGGCCTGCCGTCGGGGGGGCCTGGGTCACGCCCCTGCCGCACTGGCCGGGCAGCTCCCGCGAATGGATGATCAAGCGGGTTGCCGCGCTGCCAGGCGACACGGTGCCGGATCTGTCCCTGCCACCGCCAGCGCCCCTGTCCAAGCTGGCGGCCGGTACTGTCGTCCCGCCCGCGAAGCTCGTGGTGCTGGGGGATAACCCAGCCGACAGCTTTGACTCGCGGCAGTTCGGCTACTGCCCGGCCGACCGGCTGCTCGGCATCGTGCTCCGCCCGCTACACCCCGATTTCCGGGCAGGTCTTCGGCAGCGGCATGCGCATGGTATGAGTCCGCGGCGGCGAGGGGTTGCCGGGTTGGTCCCCGCCCGGCGCCGTGGATGCGCGGGCGGGGGCGACCCGTGTGGCGGCTACGACGATCGGGGGTAGGCGATCGCGGAGAGCGAGGTGTAGCCCTGGGCGTTGGCATACGGACTGCTGTTGGCCTCGCTGCTGCCATTCGCCGCGATCTGAACGGTCCCTGAGGTGCCGCCCGCGGTGAACACGGCGATCGCGAGGAAATGGGCCGGCCGCGCTGCCCTTGGCAGGTTCGCGAAGTTGTTGCCCGAGCCTGCTGGCTGCCAGAGTGACCCGGACAGGTACACCACGCCGCCGATGACGGCGTAGGCGGGGCTCCCGAACGGCGTCTCGACGGGCTTCCATCCGTTGGTCAGGCTGAGCCGGTGCCAGGTGGTCCCGGGCGCCGGGTAGGAGATCGCGGCGAGGGAGGTGAAGCCCTGGGCCTTGGACCGCGGCGATGACGAGGCGTACATGTCGCCGTTTGACCCGACGATCAGCCACCCGGTGCTGTAGGCGTAGGTGTATACCGTCAGGTACATCTTGTGAGCGGGCCTGGCCGCTTTCGGCAGGACCGCGAACAGGTCGTTGCTGCCGCTTGTCTGCTTGAGGGACCCCGACAGGTACACCACGCCGCGCTTGACCGCGTAGGCGGGGTTGCCGGTGCCGTACGGGCTCTGGCCGGATTTCCACCCGTGGATAAGGGTGAGCCGGTGCCAGGTGAAGCCGGCGACCGGGTAGGAGACCGCCGACAGCGAGGTGTAGAAGCCTGCTCGGGAGCCGGCGGCCTGCATAACGCCGTCTGGCTCGATCAGCAAGGTGCCGGTCGTCAGGCCATAGGTGTAGACCGTGCGGTACAGCGAGCGGGACGGCCGGGCGGCCCTGGGCAGGACGGCGAATTCGCTGCTGCCAGGGACAGGCTGGGCGAATGACCCGGTCAGGTACACCACGCCGCCGCTGATCGCGTAGGCGGGCATCGCATCCGGAGCGCCGTAGGGCTTCCATCCGTTGATCAGGGTCAGCTTGTGCCAGGCGAATGCCGCGGCGGGCAACTGGCGCGCCCCGGCAGCGTGCTGTGCCGTGGCGGCGACTGCCAGGCCGGCTGGCAGCAGCACCGCCAGCGCGGTCAGGCCGGCCACCGCCGACCCGGCCGCGCCTGATCGCAGGCGTCGAATCTCGATTCGCATGAGGATCCTTCCGATACTGGCGGGACCTGATGTCCCGCGACGCAGGGCGGGCCATGGCGACCAGGTCAGCGGGAACGCCACGTCCCCTCCACGCGCGCGGCGATCTCTGGCTCGGTACGGTCATCCATCTCGGCTCCCGGTGCAGTGCGGCCAACGGCCAGGCGACAATGGGCTCGGCTGGCGGACCGCACGCAGGTCCGCTCACGCACCGTTGTAAGTCACCCGCCCCGGTGACCGCGTGAGTAGCGGTTACTCAAATCCCGGGCGACGGCTGCTCAGCTGCCCTGCCCAACCGCGGGCCTGTGCCTTGCCCACGCGTTTGCGCATGACTTCCGCGGTCTGCGGGCTTTGCCGGATAAGTCCGCCGAGCAGCCCGGCAATCTAATAGTGGACGCGGGGAGGATCAATGAAGCCGATACACCTGGCCGGTCACCGTCATCGTCGCCGCAGTCATCATCGCGGCCGGGGGCATCGGCGTCGCGCTGGTACTTCACCGCACCTCGCCGCCCGGTCCCGCCGGCGCTTCGAGCACCGCGGCGGCGACGGTCCCGACGCTGCCCTTGCGCCCGCCGCGCAGCTACAAGAACCTGGTGCCGTAGCGACGAACACGGAGGCACGGGCCAGACGTCATGGTGATGCTGACAAAGGCGGGGACCTGAGGAGGCCGCCCGGTGCTCGCGCTACGCACTGCGCGCTTTCAGGGCTTCCAGGTCTCGCTCGGCGTACAGCCGGTGCTCCCACTCCTCATTGAGGATGCAGAGCAGGCACTCGCGCACTGGGTAGCTGCAGGGCTGCGGTCAGCCGGGCCCCTGGACCGGTTCGGTGTGGCCGTCCAGCGACGCGTCGGCCAGGCCCTTGATGACCTGGCGTACAGTGGACATCCGGTCGCGGCGCAGTGCGAGCACCGCGTCCAGCGGGGGTCGTGCGTCGCGGTCGCGGGGCACCCCGGGCGTGTCAGGCATCTCGTCCCATAGCAGGTCCAGGGGGTCCCATGGCGATGGATCGCCGAGGATCACCCGCCTGATTCAGGAGTCGGTGGCGAACACCAGGTGGCGCAGCGTCTCGGTGAATGACCATTCGCCGTCGACCGATTCGTGCAGCAGGTCAGCTGGCAGGCGGCGGGCCCGTTCGACGGTCCGGTCCCAGAGCCGCTCGAGGATGTCCCATGCCTCGCCGAAGCCGGCCGGGTCTGCCGGGCGCATCTTGGACCGGTCGGGCGCGCTCGAACCGGGAGCCACGCAGATCGGCACGAATGAAATCAGCCATTGGCAGTCAGGGGAGCTGCGGCCGCAGGCTGGCCAGCGTCCCCATCCCCTTTCACGTGCGGTTTCGCCGCGGACGGCTTATCGACGGTCTTCTTGACATGGCTAGGCTGCGTTTGGGCAGCGGAAATGCCTGAGCATGCCGCCAAGGGTCAGTGCGCAGGCACCGATGCGGGTCCGCATCCCCGGCCGCCTCCAGGTCGCCGGCCTGCCAGCGGAAGGTCGTGCGCAGCGGTCGAGCGCACAAGCGAGGTGCTCGCCTCGGTGCCGGCCAGCGGCGGTTCCCGTGCAGGGCATTCGCTGCTGGCATGGCACCACCGTAAACTTCGTTCCGGACATTCTGCGTCCGGAACACCTGGGACCTTGTGGACGTCCTCAACCGTCGCCAAGGGAGCACGCGCCCGCCTTGAGCCTTCTCCGCACGTCAGGGCGGCAGACCCCGAGCTTGCAGCGGTTCAGTCGGCGCCGATGCCGCCCGCGCCGCCGGTGACGGTAGCGGTGAGTCCGTCGAAGCCGGTCATGACATGTTCTCCTGTTGTCCGGACGGGTAGACCAGGACCTTGCTGGCGGTCAGCGTTCCTTCGGCGAGCGCACGGAAGGTCTCGGGTGCGTCAGCGAGGTCGACGCGGGCCTCGATCAGCGGTTCCAGTTCCGCGGCGTGGGCGCTGGCCCAGGTGGCGGTGTCGCGGAATGCGGCTTCGTCATAGGAGAAGCTGCCGAGGAGGGAGCGTTCGCCGGTGCTCAGCGCGTATGCGGCGAGGTCGACGCGGGGCGTGGCCATGCCGACGAGGACGACGCGGGCCCCAAGTGCCGCAATGTCGAGGGCGCTCTGCAGGGTGCGGGTGGCGCCCACGGCGTCGACGACCACGGTCGGTGGTCCGCCGAGGAGGGCGGTGATGTCGTCGGTGGTCTGGGTGGTCGGGTCAACGGTGGTGAAGCCGAGCCGGCCGAGCAGGCTTCGGCGGGCGGGGTCGAGTTCCGCGACCACACAGGCCGAGGCGCCGAGGCGGCGGGCGGCGATCGCGACGGCCTGTCCGATGGGTCCGCCGCCGAGGATGTAGAGGGTGTCGTCGCCGGTGAGACCGCTGCGTTGGACGGCGTGGTAGCCGACGGCGAGGGGTTCGACGAGGCTGCCGATGTCGAGTGGGGTGCTGTCCGGCAGCGGTACCACGTTGTGGGTCGGCGCCACCATGCGTTCAGCGAAGGCGGAGCTGATGTCGGCTTGGACGCCGATGACGCGCCGGTCGGGGCAGCGTTGTGGTGTGCCCGCGGCGCAGGCGGGACAGTGTCCGCACCCTAGGACGGGATTGACGGTCACCAGTGCGCCGGGGCGATGCGCGCCGGTCCGGTCGTCGAGGACGCGGCCGACAGTTTCGTGGCCCATGATCTGGCCGGGGTGGCGGCGACCGGTCTCGCCGGTGTAGCCGTGCAGGTCAGAACCACAGATCCCGGTGGCGATGATCGCCAGGAGGGTGTCGCCAGGGCCGGGCTCGGGCTCGGGGCGGTCCTCGACCGTCATATCCCACGGTCCGTGGAAAACGAGCGCGCGCATGGTTCCTCCGTCGGGTCGGGATGGCCGTCAGCGACGGGGATCCACCTGGATTTTCGGGGCGTCGCCCCACTCGGGGCGATGTTCGCCGGCCAGGGCCGCGGCGATGTCGTCCAGTCCGACGGTGGCGGCGATAAGGGGGCGTGGGTCGACGGCGCCGGAGGCGTAAAGCTCAACGGTGCCGGCGATGGCGCCGGAGGCGCTGAGCACGCCGACGGCGGTGACGTCCTTGAGCGCGAGAACGCGGGTGTCGAGGAGGCTGGGTTCGCCGGCGAGCCCGACGTAGACGACCCGGCCTCCCGGCTCGACGAGGTCAGCGGCGAGAGCGGGCAGGACAGCGGCGTTGGAGGCGTCGATGACCGCGTCGTACGGCAGGTCGGGCAGGGTTTCGCGGGTCCAGACGTGATCGAATCCAATCGATCCGGCGAAGCCCATCGATGCGGTGCCCCGGCCGAGCAGGTGCACCTCAGCGCCCTGTGCCGCGGCCATCATCGCGGCGAGCAGGCCGATGGTGCCGGGCCCCAGCACGAGCAGCCGCTCCTGGGGCTGCAGACCGGCAGCCTGGACCGAACGCAGGGCGTTGCCGCCGGGTTCGACGAGGGCGCCGAGTGCCGCGTCGACGGTGCCGGGCAGGGCCTGCAAGGCTTTCACGGGCACGGGGAGCTGCTCGGCGAGCGCGCCGGGCCAGCCGTTGCGGACGCCGATCTCATGCCGGTCGGCGCAGACGTGCTGTCGGCCGCTGAGGCACCGGGCGCAGTGGCCGCAGCCGAGCATGGTGTCGCCGGTGACCCGGCGCCCGATCCAGGACGGGTCGACCCCGTCACCGACGGCGGAGACGGTTCCGGCCCATTCATGCCCGATCCGGATGGGGTACTGCGCCTGACCGGTGTGCAGGTACGACATCTTGCCGGTGAAGAACTCGATGTCGGTGCCGCAGACGCCGGCCCGTTCCACGTCGACGACAACCCCGCCGGGCCACGGCTCGGGCGGTGTGACGTCCTGAACCTCGGCCTTGCCGGGTCCGGTGATGACAAAGGCGCGCACTACCGGGCCGCCACATCGACCTGGCGCTGCATACCGAGCCCGTCGATGCCCAGCTCCATGACGTCGCCCGGTCGCAGGCAGACAGGCGTTCGCAGGCCCAGACCGGCGCCCGGCGGGGTGCCGGCATTGGTCAGGTCGCCGGGCTCCAGGACCACGAACTGGCCGAGGTGGTGCACGAAGTCGTGCGGCTTGAATATCGTCGTCGCGGTGCTGCCCGTCGGGCGGCGTACACCGTTGACGTCGACCACCAGCCGGGCGATCTGGCCCTGCCCGGCGAAGATGACGTCCAGGACAAGATCTCCTGCCGCCGCCAGGTTCAAGGCGCCCTCCCAGGCCGCATTCTAACCGATCTGGCACGGAACGGACATGCGGGTTTGACGACGGCCGTCGGCGGAATAGCGACCGAAGGCGCCTGAATCGGCGAGCTGAAGGCCGAGCACACCGCAGGTAAGACGCATTGACGAACCTGTATTTCCGGACGCTCGAACTAGCTATTCGAAGGCACCGTGACCTTTGATAGAAGTTTCCGGAAACCGGATGTGTCGCACCAGGTGCAGCGCAAGAACAGGGATTCTGGTTGATGGGCTCGATCACCCCGAGAACGAATTCTGCGTGTTCTCCTACGTGCGGAGCTCCGCAGTCCGGAAGCATGCTAGCTGGCTGTTTCAGTCGGCGCCTCGCACACAGATTGTCCATTCGCGTGCGGCGCGAACGGCCATGCCGACATGTCGGGACTGGCGCCAGATCGGCGGTTCATGTGTAGCTATTCATCCCGTCTGTGGCGTGACGTAACGAGGGCGAATAGCCGTGTTATCCGGCGGGTTCGAGGCCGGGCGGAGCCAGGCATGTCCCGGCACCTCACACTCGGCGCGGCCCTGGCCACAGCCTGGCGGGTCGTGTCAATGTGGAGTCTTACCGACCGCTGATGATCTCGGCGAGTGCGGGCAGCCTGTCCTCGCCGACGACGAGGTACGACAGGCCGAATCGCTGGCGCGCCGCGCCCGCAGGTCGGCGCGGATCTGATCCAGGCTGCCGATGAAGATCGTCGGCATCTGCCACACCTCTTCGACGTCGATCCCGGTCCAGCCGCGCCGGGAGATCAGATCCTCCGTCGCGGCGCGGCGCTTGGCGGTGACGACGAACGTGCTGAACGCATTAATCTCCAGGTTCCCGAACCGGTCCCCGGCCGCCTCGTGGACCACGTCGAGCTTGGCGTCGAAACGCCCGACACCAGGTGCAGGCTTGCCGCCTCATGCGCCAGGACGGCGGGATGCCGGAAGTCGTTGGACAGCACCATCGTGCCCAGCCGCAGCTGCGTGGTCACCGCGGCAGCGGCGGCCAGCCCGGTGAACGAAGCCAGCTGCTGCCCGAACGCGCCCGCGGAGAAATGGTCCCGCAGCAACAGCACGTCGATCCCAGCGTCTTCGACCTGCCGTGCGAAATCGAGCCATGCCCGGCCTTCCCGCACCGACTCGCTGACGACCCCGGACCGCAACCCCTTCATGGTCAAGCACGCTATCGGAAGAAACCGCGCCAACCCCCGAAGACCAAAGCGCCGCAGTGGCCACGATCGGCCCGGAAACATTCGGCAGAGCCCATGTCAACCGGACCGCGAATAGGCCACGCCGCCGTAGAGGAAGGGGGTGGTGGCGACCGCGCCGCCGGTCCTGCGCAGCCAAGGTGACGGTTGGCATGGCGGCGCAGAACGTTGAAAATTACAGTCCCCCTGCCCGCGTCATCGACCGAGTAAGCATCTGTGACTTTGGAACAGGATCAGCTGGGTGTCCAGGTGCGTCCGCCGTCCGAAGTCACAAATTGCGAGACAGTGACCGTGCAGTCGCTCTTGCCGCTCGCGCACGAGCTCACGGTCGTCTGCGCCATCCCGTTGACGGTGTCCTGGAAGCTGATCGAGTCCGGTGAGACCGGTAGGCCTGACATGTGAATAGTTATGGGCTTCCCCTGGCTGGCTACGACGTAGAGGTCCGTGCTGCCTGGAAGCACCAATGCGACCTCGTCCGGGCCGTAACTGCTCGACGCGATGGTGAGCGGCCCTGTTGCGTAGTCGCCAGTCGCGGTAACTGAGCCGACCGACGTATACGACGTGCCCGTCGTAGTCGCCTCCAGATCGACATTCAGACCCGTGGCGCCCACATGCTCGACAGTGACAACTGCGGTGCCGCTTGACAGCCCGAGCACCGGCCCGAACACGGGCTCGGTGGCTGGTATGTCCATGGCAGGCGGTGTGAACCCGAGAACAGTACGGCTCACGTCCTGCCACGATTGCGCCAGATTCGTGCTCAGGTACAGGTGGCTGTCGGCAGGCCCGCCAGGTACGAGCAGGGCTGAACCGCTCCATGCCAGGTTCGCCACCGAACCAGGCAGTGACACCTCGGTGAGCGTCCCTCGGGTCGTGTTCACGAACCCGTCGGAGTATTGGCTAGGACTACCAACACTCGTGTTACTCGCGGGGCCCACGACCCAACGCTTCGCGTCCGGGGACAAGGCGATGTTGATATCCGTCGTTTGGGTGCGAAGGTGGACTCTGTTCATCGCCCACGTGCCTCCACCATCGCGAGAGACAGCGAGAGTGAGTGTGGTGTCGGCGACGGACGCGACTAGGACCAGTCTGCCGCGTACGACGACACTGTTACCGGCCGCGGGCATCACGGGCGGATTGATCCTCTGCCACGTGCCGCCGCTGCGTACCGAGACGGTCTTCGCGGTGAGTGTCCACGCCTGCCCGTTGATCCCCAGGGTCACGCCGCCGCGCTCGCCCGCGCCGCTGCCGTGCGCTGCCGCATGGGTGAAGCGGCCCGTGTCATGTGTCGCACAGCTTGTGAGGAGGATTGCCGAAACCACCGCGGCGGCTGCGCTAAGGGCCGATCGCCCGACGCCGGGGCGCGGGCAGGTCATGCGTGCGTTGTCAGCGGAGCTAGGCGTCCTCATCACCTACACCCTTCTGTCGTGTTCTGCACGGTGTAAGTCGCATACACCCACGAGTTAGCGCATCGGCTGTCGACGCTAATAGTTGTCCCGTTCCAGGTCTCGTTGTGTTGCCCCTGATACTGCTTGTGGCGCTGCTGCTGCGTCCAATGTGTAGCCGAAACACACGGCATATCGGATGTCGACTTGCCACTGCTGTAGTTGGCGCCGTCGATGAAGTCTGGCGGATTCGGGATGTGGGCGAACTGGTCGAGATCGCCGCCACAACTCGACGTGTAAATGCCGGCCTTCTGCGGGGGATAGAGATGTAGCTGCGTTACCCAGCCGTTGATGAACGACTTAATCGCCGCCAGGCAGCTTGACGTGATGGTGCCGGTGGAGACTTCCATGTCGTAGTCGAGTGGGGTGTCGGAACTCTGGCCGAGGGTGTTTACCCACTCGGAATATGCACTGGCGGCTTCGTCCGTGCCTTGGCCGAATGCCGTAGCGGTGTTCAGGCTGATGTAGCTGCCGAAGCCGCGCTCGCACGGGTCCTGCGGGCCCACCCAGAACGGCAGCAACTTCCAAGCCATTGAGACACCGTTCACCGATCCGGTCGTCACTGTCTTGATCCAGCTTGCAGTCAGGTTCGGCTGTGAGCAGGAGCGCTGGTTACCGCCGATGTAGATGCCCCAGTAGTAGTACGGCGTGCCGTTCCAGAAGTTCGCCATCTGGGTCGTCGTTGGGGCAGCGCACGAGTCCAGGCCCTCGCCGAGCAACTGGTAGGCCCCCGCTGCCCCGGCGGAGTCTGCGGTACTGATCTGCAGGCTGACAGTCGCCGTGGCAGCTATGGCGACGGTGAGCACGACGCGGCACCACCGACGTCGCTGAACGCCACTTGTCCGGAACAGTTGATTTTGTTGATATACCGTTAATAGCCTCATAGCGCAGAGCGTAACATCTCGCACTAATTTGACTAGACTGTCATCAACCCCGCGAAGCCCATCAAGATCAAAGACACTAGATCGTCGACCGGCGATTCGCCGCGGGTCCTCATCCACCGCGAGCCGTCCCGCTGGACGATGGGATCAATCGGGTGTTCAGCGGGGCAACGGCAGTTGACGCATGTGAAGGATGTCGCGGACTTACCGGTTAGGAGTGGCGGCCGCGAACGCGGTGATGCCGACCGGCACCGGTGCCCCCCGGTTACTGGTTGCTCCGAGGCCGCCGGGGATATCTAGGCGGATGGCCGTCGTGTGCCGGCCGGGTAGCCTGATCGTGATCTTCGTGATCGTCACATTCGTCCCGCCGCTATATGCGGTGCTGGTGCCGAGCGCGAACGATGCCTGGCCGCCAGCGGGCAGCCGGACCGGGTGCGGGCCCGGGTCGGCCTGTTCGTATGTGCCGTGCTGAATGGCGATGGGCACGGGGGCCGTCGATGCGGCCGCGTACACGGCGATGCCGGGGTACCCGGACAATGTGCACGGCTCTGTGGCGGTGTTACGCAGAGCCACGATCAGGAACGGCGCAGAAGCCGTAGACCCACGTCGGGCGATCGAGGCAGTCAGCTGCGACGCAAGGCAGGCAGCGACTCTGGCTGGTGCGCTGGAGGCAGTCGTGGCCGGTGGGTTGCTGACACTGGCAGACGACCCTGGTGCCGTTGGCCCCTGCGCGTTTCTCGCGCAGGCAGCCAAGCCGGTAACTGCGATAGCTATGCCCGCAATGACGGCTGCAGCGGTGATTGGAGCCCAGCGGGTCAGGCGACTGCGACCCCCCGGCGCGCCATACGCCGGATTGAGGAGATAAGTTCCACTGTCACGCTCCGCAAAAAGAAGCATCTCGACGTCGTCGTTCGTCATGGCAACCTGCTCCTGCTCGCCGTGTGCCCCCGCCTACTACATATGAGTATTTTACGCCAGAAAAGATTAACTTCCGGTTACGGCGTGTCGCTAATCCTGGTGATCGGTGGTAGGCCAGTCGGGGTTCGTGAGCCGTGGGGCGGAGATCGGTGATGGGTATGGGCTCTGATCGACCCGGCCGATGACCCGATCCCAACGGGTACTTGGCGCCGCGTACCTGCACCCGTAACGAGACGCTCGGCAGCCGCTCAGCCTTACCTTTCGCCGCCGCCACCGCGGCAGCTCGCATGACGTCCGCAAGCCGAGCTGGCCAGCCCACGTCTTCGGGGAGCGCGACGGGCGTATTACGAGACGCCGTGGCCATCAGGCGGATCCGGTATTCCGAGCCGCGGCGGCGGGAGTCATGCTCCGTCACGGCGAGGCCGGTAAGGCAGGGTATCCACCAGTGCTTCGAGCGCGGTGGTCCAGCTCTCCCAGTAGGGGCGGTCGGGTTCAGCGGCGATGGCCTTGATGAGCTGCCGCCGGAATGGCTCCCGGTCGCCGCCGAACGCATGCTCGACGACCGCTGCGGCGAGTGCGAATGCCGTGCTCTGCCAGGGCGCATCGAAAGCCAGTTCCCCGTTCCGGCGGGGCAGATCCAGCTCCGACAGGCTCAGTATCCGGTTCACAGGCGTGCCACGCCGATCATCGAGTCCCGGGTCACCAGCCCGGCCAGCTCGGCCTCCGTCATGCCTTCGGTCTCTGGCGGGCGCTCTGGCAGAACGAGATAGCGAACCTCGGCGGAGGAGTCCCACACCCGGATCTGGATGTCACCGGGAAGCTGGCAGCCCATCTCGGCCAGCAGTACCCTGGGCTCCCGGACCATCTGTGCCCGGTACGGAGGGTCCTTGTACCACGCCGGCGGCAGCCCCAGGGTCGGCCACGGATAGCACGAGCACAGCGTGCACACGATGACATTGTGGACGCCGGAGGTGTTCTCCACGACCACCATGTGATCGCCTTCTGGCCCGCCGAAACCGAGCTCGGCGATCGCGGCGGTGCCGTCCGCCAGCAGGCGCTTCTTGTACTCAGGGTCCGTCCAGGCCCGGGCCACGACCTTGGCCCCGTTCATCGGGCCGATGTCGGACTCATAGCGGCGGGTGATCTCCTCGATGAAGCCCTCGGGCACCAGCCCTCGCTCGGTCAGCAGCGCCTCAAGCGCTGCGACCCGCCGCTCGACCGGCGACAGGGCAGCCGGGTGATGACCGTGCTCGCTCATGCTCGCTCCAGGTAGCTGTCCCACAGGCCGACGTGCACCGACACGCCGCCCTGGCCGTCCCGCCACAGGCCGGCGGCGTCAAACCGAACCGAATAGGTCGGCTCGCAGCGGCGGACGGCACCATGAGCCTCGACATCAGGCACCGAATGGATACCGTCCACCCGCACCACAGTCCCGGTCTTGCCCCTAACGTAACGCGGGCAGCGCGTGTGGCCGGGCGGATGCCACTCACGTGCCCGGACCCGGTCACCAACCCCGAATCGCGGCACCTCGACGTCGGGACCGCCGTCCACGACCGACGGCGCGAGCAGCGGGCCGCTCAGCGGAAACCGCCCACCAGCTCGCGCCTCAAGCTCTGAGTGAGTCACCAGCCCATGCTCGACCGCCAGTGTGGCCGCCGCGGTCAGCCAGTGCTCGTAGTAACCCGACGTCAGGTAGTGGCCCGGCTCCATCCGCTCGATAGCATGCCGGAACTCCCCCCCGCTCGCATCGACTGCTCCGGCTACGACCATCATCAGAGCCCGCGCCGCCGCCTCCCACCGACCGGCAAAGGCCGGCTCCTCCGGTGAATGCGCAACTGCCCCGAAACCCTGCATGCCACCCAGGTCATGGATGCCGTCCACCAGCAAGACTCTACCTGTCCATGCCGCTCGCACCGGCCGCGAACATGGTGCTGGCCGGCAGTGATTTCTCGCGGCCGGACGCGCTGGGCCTGCTGGCGCGGATCGCCGGGCGAGCGGCGGTCACGGCCCTGGAGTACCGGGACGAGCGGGGTCATCGGTGTGTGACCGGCCAGGTCCGTGATGAGCGCTATCACGTACCCATGACCGTGGGCCACGCAGGACACCCCTGGCGGATCGACCTGACGTTGTGGCTGCACGACCCGCACCTCAACGTCACGCGCTGGCATGAAGAACTGCGCACGCGCATCACCGCCGAGCAGCGCAACGCGGTACTGCGCATCAAGATGTGTGGCACCGCCGGCCGGACTATCCCGATCAGGTCGGCGGCCTGGACATCTACACCGCCGTGATCGACGACGGAGTGCGCACCCCGCGCCAGTTCGCTGCCTGGCTCGCCCAGCACGGCCTGCCCCGGGCATAGCGAATCGCGGCAACGCCGCGAGGCTGGCGCCCTGCTGGCCGTTGCGGGTACCGCCGACATGGTCAGGGCATTGATGGCTTCCTTCCAGTTCGGAGGTTCCCCCCGGTCACGTTGACGATGACTTCCGCGCTCACGCGGTGTCAGTTGCAGCCGGGTCCGCGGCAGTGCCGTCGGTGTAGGTGACGGTGCTGGCGGCGATGCCGGGGATGCGTGTGCCGGGGAGGATGATGCCGGTCAGGTTCAGGGGGTCGGCGGCGGAGATGGTGACTATCTCGCCAATATGATGCAGTTTCCGGACTGCGCGGAGGACGTCGAGCGCGTCGGGGTGGGCGTACTGCTCGCCGCTGAAGCCGGATACGAAACGGCCGCCGCGGATGGTGCCGCGCGCTTCCATGCGGCGGAATGCCCACAGAACGTCGCGCCAGGGAACCGCGAGGGTTTCCCGCGCGGCTAGGTCGCGGAAGACGACGCCCCAGCGGGCTGCAAGTTGTTCGGCGACGGCTTCGGCTAGCTCGTCGCGGTCGGCATCATCTGCCGGTTCCGGCAGCAGGGACCAGCGACCTGTTGAACCGGTGGTGCCGCGCAGGCCGCGGCGCAGGCCGCGCGTCGGGGCGAAGCGGGAGTCCGCAATACGGCGGCGCAGGAGCGAGCGCACCGCGCGGAATCCGTCGGCCGTGACCAGTCCGCGAGCCACCGCGTCCCAGATCGCGTCGTCGATGTCGTCTGGCAGCCGGCCCGTCAGCGTGGCCAGGTCGGCGCGGAACAGGGCGCCGTTCTTGCGGAGCGCTTCGATGACATCGGCGGTCCGGCCGACCGTTGGTTCGGCGGGGCGCTGGTCACCGCGGGCCGCGCGGATCAGCCAGGGCAGGTCGTCCCGCATGGCCATGGTGATCGGGGTGGCCTTCGACGGGGCGCCGCCGCGGCGTGGTGTCGCGTCTGGTTCGGCGTCGCGGACCGACAAGCGGCCCCAGGCGACCTGGCCGGACATGCACAGCTCGTCGAGCCAGTCCTGCTGGTAGTCCTGGACCCGGGCGGCGAGGACTGATCGCTCCCAGGCGCCCGTCGCGACCTCGAAGCCCTGGAGCTGCTCGATGACAGCCAGAACTCCGAACCGGCCCTCGCGCCTAGTGCCGTCCGCGACGTGCTGCCAGCGCAGCAGGAACCGCATGAAGTTCCGGGCTGTGACCGGCTCGATCTCGCGGCGGCGGCGGTCTCGCGTGTAGACATGGATCCGGGACAGCAGGCGCCGGGAGCACCACTCTTCAGCTCCCCTGGGTTCGGTGAAGTGGCCCCGGAGCGCGAAGCCTTCCGCTTCGAGCGCCGCGAGCGCGCGCGTGATCAGGCCCTCCCCGAGACCGGCCGCGCTGGCGAGCGCGGCAGCGGTGGCCGGGCCCCGGCATTCCAGGTGGCCGCGCAGCAGGTCGGCCGCGGCGGCTTCCTCGTCCGGCGGCGGCGCGGGGGCCGGGCAGCTCCAGGGCGGCTCGACCACCGCCATCGGGTACAGCACCTCGATCGCGGGCAGCCGCTCGACCGCTGCCCAGAGCGCGTCGCCGCCCGAGTAGACCACGACAGCGCGGCGGCCCCGGACCAGAGCGTCGAACCAGTGCCGCCAGTCCGGATCCGGCCGCACCACGGTCAAACTGAGCAACTGGTCGTGCAGCTCGTGCTCGTCCCGGGGCGCCGGCCGCACTTGATCAGCCACGCGGGCGATCGCCGCCGGATCCAGCTTGCCCAGCTCATGCGGCTGCACCGGCAGGCCGCGGCGGACCGGCACGGCCCGGCTGCGCCGGTCCTCGGCGTCGTCCAGATAGGTGAACGGCCGGCCGTTCAAGATCTCGTGCGCCAGAACGGACGGCTCCGTCGTGTCCCGGACGACCACGCAGACGCGCCCGGACTCGATTCCGGCGATCAGTTCCTTCAGGCCGTCGATGTCCATCGCCTCGCGCAAGCAGTCCGTCAGGGTCTGCCGTACCAGCAGATGGTCCGGGATCTGAAGCGGGCCCGGCGCCACGTTCTCCTGGCAGGCCGCGAGCGTCGGGAAGACGGCGGCCATCAGGTCGTCGGCTTCCATCCGCTGGATCGCGGGCGGATTCTTCTTGCCGTTCCGCATCCGGAGCACGGCCAGCGACGTGTTCAGGTTCCACCGCCAGCGGGAGGCGAACATCGGCGAGGTCAGCACCGCCTGGCGGACCACGTCCTCGACCGTTCCGGATGCCAGGAACTTCGGCACCCGCTCAAGCGGGAAGCTGTGCTGCGGGCCGAGTGACAGCAAGATCGCGTCGTCACTGGCCGCCGCCTGCAGCTCGAAATCGAAACTCACGCAGAACCGCTTGCGTAGCGCCAGGCCGAGCGCCCGGTTGAGCCTGGCGCCGAACGGCGCATGCCCGACTAGCTGCATCCCGCCCGCCGGGTCGAAGAACCGCTCAAGCACGATCGTGTCCATCGTCGGCAGCACGCCGAGCTGCGCCAGCCCGGCGCCGAGGTAGCCGGCCAGCATCTCCGCCGCCGCATCGCTCAGACCGCACTGGGCGCGCAGCCATCCGACAGCCGCGGAACGGCCACCGTCCGACGCGAGCCGGTCGCCAACCCCGGACCGGATCGCGCTGACCTCCTGCGACAGTTCTACGGTCCGGCCGGGTGCCTCACCGAGCCAGAACGGGACCGACGGCGGCGCGCCGTCCGCGTCGACGACCCGGACGACGCCCGGTTCGATCCGGCGGATCCGCCACGAGTGCGTGCCGAGCAGGAACACATCGCCCGGTGCGCTCTCGATCGCCCAGTGCTCGCTGACCGTGCCCACCACGGCCTCATCCGGTTCCGCCAGCACGCGGTAGTCGCCCAGCTCGGGAATCGCCCCGCCGGAGGTGAGCGCCGCCATCCGGGCGCCGCGCCGGCCGCGCAGCAGGCCGCTGACCTGATCTCGGTGCACGTACGCCGCGCGGCGGCCGCGTCCGGTGCGGATGCCTTCGGACACCAGTTCGGCGACGTCATCAAAGTCCGAAGCGGACACGGCCGAGAATGGCGCCGCGCCGCGGATCAGCGCCAGCAGCTCGTCTTCCTTCCATTCCGCGGCCGCGCACTCGGCGACGACCTGCTGGGCCAGGATGTCCAGCGGGCACGGCGGGATCAGCACAGCGTCGAGCCGCCCGGCCAGCGCGCCGCGCATGAGCGCGGCACATTCCACCAGCTCGTCCCGCGTCGTGGGAAACAGCAGTCCGGACGGGATCCCGTTATAGCTGTGATTGGACCTTCCGACCCGCTGCAGGAAGGTCGCGAAGCTGCGCGGTGAGCCGATCTGGCAGACGAGTTCCACCGGCCCGATATCGATGCCCAGTTCCAGCGACGCGGTCGCCACCAGGGCGCGCAGATCCCCGCCGCGCAGCCGGGCCTCGACCCGCTGCCTGCGGTCCCTGGACAGGCTGCCGTGATGGGCCGCCACCAGGCCGTCGCCGAGGCGCTCGCCGAGCTGGTGCGCGATCTGCTCGGCCATCCGCCGCGTGTTGACGAACACCAGCGTGGTCCTGTGCCCGCGCACGTGCCCGGCGATCAGGTCGTATATCTCCGCCATCTGGCCCGTCGTGGCGACCGCGCCGAGTTCGTCGCCAGGCAGTTCCAGCCCGAGTTCGAGCTTGCGCTGATGGCCGGCGTCGACGATCGAGCAGCGCGGTGAACCGTCGTCCTCGGACCGGTCCGGGCCCGCGCCAACCAGCAGCCTGGCCACCGCCGTGATCGGCCGCTGGGTGGCGGACAGCCCGATCCGCTGCACCGGCTGTTCCGCGACATGCGCCAGCCGCTCCATCGTCAACGCCAGATGCGACCCGCGCTTGCTGCCGGCGACAGCATGAATCTCATCCACGATCACCGTGTCAACAGCGCGCAGCATCGCCCGCGGCTTGTCCGCCGTGACCAGCAGGAACAGCGACTCAGGCGTGGTGATCAGGATATCCGGCGGCCGCTTCAGCATCGCCGCCCGCTCGGCCGCCGCGGTATCCCCGGTACGGACCCCAACCCGGATGGCGGGAGCGGTCAGGCCCAGTCCGGCCGCCACGTCCGCGATCTCGGCGAGCGGACGCTCCAGGTTCTGCCAGATGTCGACCGCTAGCGCCTTCAGCGGCGAAATGTACACGACGCGAGGTCCAGCGGACTCGGCTGCCGAGGGCTCGGCGAGAACTGCATTTGCCTCGTGCGCGCGGTATAGCCGGTCGATGCATACCAGGAACGCGGCCAGCGTCTTACCAGATCCGGTCGGCGCGGCGATCAGCGTGTGCCGGCCAGCCGCGATCTCGGCCCAGCCGTCAGCCTGCGGCGCCGTCGGCCCGGCCGGGAACCGCCGCCCGAACCAGGCACGGATGGCGGGATGGAACAACTCCAGCATCACGCCACACTAACCCCGGGCGCCGACAACCGAGTTCTACCGTGACGTGCTAGGCCTGCCCGAGCACGCGGCAGATACCTCTCCCCGAGGCCGGCTGACGGCCCATGGCGGTGGCCAGCACAAGAAGGCTCCGGGCCTGGTGGCCCGCGCCCACCGCTACGTAACGGCATGTGGCTTCGCGGTGGCGGCCATCGACGCGCCCGGGCATGGCGACCGGCCCAGAACCGAGCAGGACGAGTGGTCCGTGGCAGACATCAGGAAGCGAGTGGCGGCGGGTGAGCCCCTCGGCCCGCAGATCGCCCGCTACAACGCAGCGCTGGCGGCGCGGGCAGTTCCTGAATGGCAGGCCGCCCTGGACGCCCTCCAGGAAGTTGACTGCGTCGGCGCGGGCGGGCCGGTGGGGTTCTGGGGCGTGTCGATGGGCAGCGGGATCGGCGTGCCGCTCGACCGCGAACTGAAAAGCCCACGCCGCTTTGAGGTCCAGCGGGGTGGACGTGGACGCCGAGGTGTCGCGGATGGGCGACCCAGTGCCGCCGATGTTCTGGTTGCGGGACCCGTCTGGCCATTCGCTCATGCTGGTCGAGCAGCGTTGACCGCCGCCGCAGTCCGCAATTCATCGGCGAAGCGCTTACGGTCATTGACCGGGTCCCGACAGTAGAGGGGCAAGCGGCTTGGGGCGATGATCGTCGGTCAGCTCCGCGGCGTCGGCGCCAGCGATCCATGAGTGCAGGTCGCGATAGCGCCGCAGGTATGCCAGGCGGTTGCCCGCGGCCGTCAGATCGTCGTGCCGCCAGGCCAGGGCAAGTACATACTGCGGCGGCGGCTGGACAGGCACGACGGCGATACCGTCGGCACGCACCGTGCGGGCGGTAGCTGCTGCCATTACCGCGATGGCTTTGCCGTCTCTGATCGGCCGCCAGCCGACGTCGAGCGCCACCGTTGAGGCGCGGTTCTTCGCGCACACCGAAGAGACCGACGCCCAGCTCACGACGCTGGCCGGCCTGTTCGGCGACGTGCGCTCGGTGGTCGCGGCGGCGGCAACTGGTCAGGGCTGCGACCTCGGGCAGCAGGCGCTGATCATCCCAAGGCTGGTCAACAGCGTGCTGCGGCCGGTTGCCGAAGCGCTCGCCGCGCTGCCTGGCGGGCCGGGCAGCCCCGGTGCCCGCGCAGGCAGTGCCCATGCAAGCCATGCCGACGCAGGCCGGGCCGACGCAGGCGGAGGCTGACGCGGCGGCGCGGGTCTGGGATATAGCGCGGACCGCCACTGCCCAGCGTGCCCGCCTGGGCCGGGTCGGCGCGTGCCCGGCCGGGCTCGCGGAGGCGACCGCCGCGCTCCAGGACCTGGCCTGCCTCCTGGTACCCGCGACGGAGGCTGAGCGCCGGCGTGAGCTGCTATGGGAACTGCAGTCCGGGCTGTCTCCCGAGATTCAGGCGGAACGCAACGGCCCGTACCTGGTCACCAACGTCCCGAGGCTGATCGATTACCTGGGAACTGAGATTCAACCGGCTCCGGCGCTGGCCCTGTGCCGATGCGGCCGGTCATCGATCAAACCTTTGTGTGACGGCAGTCATGCGGGCAATTTTTCCGACTCCAAAGACCCTAACCGGGTGCCGGACAGGCGAGACACCTACCAGGGGCAGCAGCTCACGATCTTCGACAACCGTGGCATCTGCCAGCACTCAGGATTGTGCACGGACCGGCTCGCGGCGGTGTTCCGCACCCAGGCTGAGCCGTTCGTGGCGCCGAGCGGCGGGCGGATGGACGAGATCATCCGCGCTGTCCGCGACTGCCCGTCTGGAGCGCTGAGCTTCGCGCTCGACGGGAAAGAGGCGCGCGAGCAGGTCGACCGGAATGGCGCACGCGGGCCGGCGATCGAGGTCACCAAGGACGGCCCGTACCGCGTCACCGGCGCTGTAGCGCTCACCGACGCCGGCGGCGGCGAACCAGAGCGCGCCCAGGGCGCGTCGCGGGAGCATTACGCGCCGTGCCGGTGCGGGCAGTCGCGGAATCCCCCCGGCCGCAGCCCGTAGGGCGATCATCAGGTTCAGCGCCGGCAACGTCGCATACCTTGTGGCAATCGTGGTCGCGTTCCTCAGCGCACCGGCATCGCTCCTGGTCAGCGCGCTGGTGGCCGCCTACTACGTATTCGAGCACACGCCGGCCAACCCCACCGAGACGCAGCCGGCCTCCGGTCACAGCCTTGAGTCCCTGCGGTGAGGGGCGTAACCACGAGCAAGGGTTCGCTCCCTGCGGCAGCAGCATGCATATGGGCGTATTTGTGTGCGGGTCGGCAAGCTTCGGTCGTCCTGCGACGCCTCGTTTGCGGCTACGCCGGTCAGCTGCTCAGGCGTGGTCGGCCGGATTCTGGGTGCCATCCAGCCGGAGGGTCTTCACCGGCCAGTCCGTCGACGGCCTCGCGGAGCAGGTCGGCGTGCCCCGTGTGCCGGCCATACTCCTCGATCAGGTCGCAGAGCAGCCGGCGCAGGCTGAGATGGCGCCCGCCGGGCGCGGAGAGGTGGACGAGCTGGCCGGGTCCGCCGTCGGCCAGGGCCGCGCCGAGCCTCGCGCGGGACCGTTCGACCGTGCTGTCCCAGAGCGCGTAGAGCTGTTCGGGGGTGTCGCTGGCGGCCGAGGTGAAGTCCCAGTCGGGGTCGGTGTCCCAGTCCGCGGTGTCCCACGGTGCACCGGGCGGCGCGCCGCTGAGCTTGGTGCTGAACATCTGCTCTTCGGCGCGCGCGAGGTGCTTGAGCAGGCCGCCCAGCGTCAGTGAGGAGGCGCCGATCCGGGTCTGCAGCCCGGCCGCGTCGAGGTCGTCGGCCTTCCAGCGGAAGGTTGCGCGCAGGCGGTCGAGCGCTCCGACGAGGTGCTCGGCCTCGGTGCCGGCCAGGGGCGGTTCCCACCAGTAATCGCTGCTGGTCATGGCGCTACCGTAGGCGTGATTGCGGACGTTCTGCGTCTGGAACCCTGCCAGTGGTCATGTCGCAGTAGGTGAGCGCGTCGGCCATGGGAGCGGGCGGGACCGGGAACTCGGCGGTCAGGGCAGCGGCCAGGCCCAGGCCAGCGGCGGCGGCCAGGGTGCAGGAGTGGTGCGCGACCAGGCTGCAGGTCAGCTCGCTGGCTTGCGCGGTGTCGCGGCAGGTGCCTGGCGCCGCCCGCGCTCTCCCGTGTCCGGCTCCGGCTGTGCAATTCGCACGTCACAGGCCTAGGAGGACACGTTGTCCAGTACTGCGGCCTCGAAGTCTGATCCGCGTAATCGGTCCGCCCCTGATGAACCCGCCCTTGGTAGCGAACACCAGCCCTGCCGGGATACGGATGCAGGGCGTCGCGGATGAGCATCTCGTTCGTGTGCGGCTTGTAAGCATCAGCCGCATCGATGAACGTGACACCAGCTTCCACCACGCGCCTGAGCAACGCGACGCCGCCATCACAGTCCGGATACTCTCCTCACATCCCGGCACCGGTCAGGCGCATTGCGCCGTAACCAAGGCGGTTCGAGGTGAACTCGACCGCGCTTACCTATTCGGTGCTCGTGGCGGGCAGAGCCAAACGAGCTACTCCGAGCGCGATATTGGCTGCTCAGGTGCCTGTCGGAGTGAGTGAGCTGCGCCGATGCACGTCGGGTGTCTGGCCGCCCGGCCGGGCTCCGCCGTGACCTCAGCTGCCGGTCCTGGCCGGCCGAGAACGGCTGGACAAGACACCGGGCGCCCATGCCGGAGACGGGCCAGGGCGCCGAGGGCCGAAGGTGGCCGTTTCGAGGACCTTCGGCTCATGACGCCGGCCTGTTCACGGGCCTACTGTGCGGAGCGGGAACGGCGCAGCGGAGGTAACGATGACGGCGGTACCGGCGCGGAACCGGCAGCAGTCGCGCGCCGCACGGCGCGGCGGCAACCTGGTATCCATCATTATCAACGCCGTACTGCTCTACCTGCTCAATGCCCATCCGGGCTGGCGCTCGATGTCCTTCCTCACGCCCGCCACCGCTCAGGTCATCGGGCTGGTCAACCTCACCCTCGGCGCCGGCATCGCCGCCAATGCCGTGTACTTCATCGCGGATCCGCGGTGGCTGCGGGCGCTCGGTGACCTGACGACCCTGACCATCGCGCTGGTGACCACGGTACGGATCTGGGAGGTGTTCCCGTTCGCCTTCCACGGGACGGTGGCGTTCGTGGCGGTGATCGTGCGCGTATTCCTGGTCATCGGGATCGTCGGCGCAAGCATCGGCATCCTCTATTCGGTCGCCGTCTTGATCAGGAGCCTGGCCAGGGGAGGTCTAGGCCATCGGCCTGGCACAGGGCTTGCGGGACGCGCACCGAGGTCATGATCAGGGGGTTCGGCCCCGGATGTCCGAGCGCCGACGACGAGGCCATCACGCTGGGGCAGGCGAACGCCAGCGTCGGCCGCTGGCCCTGGTCAGGCTCAGGATGAGCAGCGTGATCGCGGTGATGCCGAGCGCGGCCTGGGCGTACAGGCCTGCTGACAGCCATCCCAGGTGGGGGTAGGAGCCCGCGCGGCTCCGGGTGATGTTCTGTTTCGCCGGGCGGAGGCGATTCGCCGATCCTGGCCAGGCGGACAGTGCCGCGGGCGGCGAGATGCTCTTCGCCGGGCTGCTGGACCTGAGGCTGTGCGCCGGTGGCCGGTGGTCATGGCAGCTGTCGTCCGGGCACGCCGAGACTGTCGATGAGTTCCTCGGCTACGTGTTCACCAGCCGCCGCGAGACATCGCGGGAGTATCACCAGCGCACCGGCTCGTCAGCCAGTCCGGCCGCTGCCGGTCCCGTTCGCAGGTTCCGGCTGGTGGCTGGCTTCGCCGAACATGACGAGCGATTTGGTTCCTCGGTGGCGATCGAGGTGGCGCAGCAGACCGCGCCAGCTCGTGATGAGGCCCTGCGGCTATCTGGCCAGCCCGTCAGATAACGGCATGTGCCACAGGGTCATGCCACCTGTTATGCGGCACTGGCAGATGTCTTGGCGAGGGCGGGGCCCTGCGGTGCGCGTCTGGTGCAGGCCCGGGTCTTGGGGATCGCCGGCTGTTGTTCGGCGCGGCTGCGGGATCCGGGTGCGGTGGCTGGCGTCAGGTGGCAGGGCTCTGGGCGATGAGGAGGTAGCGGTGTTCGTTGGTCTGGATGCCGCGTGGGGAGCCGCAGGCCGTGATCGCGCGGTTGACTGCGGCGCAGTGCAGGTCGGGGTCGAAGTGCTCGGGCAGCGGGATGGCTTTGAGGAAGAAGACGAAGGAGTCAAGGTCACTGAGCCAGTAGCGCACGTCGTATTCGGCCCGTGCCCGGATTGTGCAGCCGAGCCTGGTCAGTGCCGCCTCCAGGTCTGTCAGGCCGTGCACGTTATCGGGCATGGCCGGTGTGTCGGGAGCGGCATAGTAGGCCTGCCAGTGCGCGGCATTGGATGGCCATCCGAACGCGGTGAAGATCGACTGAGTGTTCCGCCCGCCGACCTGCTGGGTGATGAAGATCCCGCCGGGGCGCAGCACCCGCGCGATCTCGGCGGCATAGACGGGGGCGTGCCGGTTCAGGACCAGATCGAAGCTCGCGTCGGGCAGTGCGAGCCGCTCGGCGTCCATGACCGCGAAGGACACCCGGCCGGCGAGCCCCGGCGGCGTCCTGGCACGGGCCGCGGCCGCCATGCCGGCACTGGCGTCGACGCCGACGCCCGCGCCGATCATGGGCACGAGCGGCAGGAACTGCTCACCGCCGCCGGTGCCGATGTCGAGCACACGGCTCCCCGTGCTCAGGTACCGCCGGACGACGTCCTGGTAATCCCACGGCACCGGATCGCGATCATCGCGCACCCCCGAGAAGTCCCAGCCGCTGAGCTCGCCGACGTCCCTGGCGATCGCCCGTAACTGCTCTGCAGTGACCGGTTCCATGCGCATGCCGACAGCGTCCCATCCCGGACCGCCGACGCGAATCGGATATCGGTCCCACCCGCCAAGGCACCTCGCCCGGCGTGACCACCGGGCAGCTGCACGGCGGCCGGCCAGCATCCAGCCCGCCGCCCGCCGGCGGCGACCGGCTTGCGCAGTGCGGCCAGCGGCCGGTGCCGCGCCGTTAACGGGCTGGACGGTGAAACGGCGGACAGTCGGCACCAGCAGACCGCATCCAGCGGCGATCACGGACGTTCCCGGACCGGACGAGGCTGGCACGCAAATGCATCGTGTGGGGCATCTCGTCACGACTCGAAGCAGGTGACCCCGGCGCTGCCTTGATGGCAGCTCGGCTGCTGACGGCTCTCGCCTCCGTGGAGACGTGAATCGAGGTCCTTGGCCAGGAAGCCCGCCGTGCCGTTGAGCGGGGCTGGCGCCGGGCCGGGATACTTCGTCTTGAGTGCTTGCTGCCTGAGGCCGGATTGATGGATCATCGCCTCTATGCCTGCCTGGGAGGACTTCGAGCCGCCGGGGCTGGCTGTCTGGTGCGACAAGACATTCGCTCTTGGCGGCCTTCTTGCGCTGCGCGGGGAGATGCTGACCGCGCCGACGCTCATCGACGCCGTCGGCCTGATCGACGCAGTGGTCTGGCTCGATCACGTGGTCGTCGACAGCACCTTGGATGCGAAATGGCCCGATCAGGTCGCTGATGCAATCATCGAGCGGGAGTTCCACTCCGACGAGCGGTCTGAGCTTCGGGGCGCGTTTGGTGCGAACCTGGAATGAGGGGAGTGTCCAAGCGTTCAGCACCGCTCGGGCACTCTCCGGGGGGTTGGTCTCCGCGAGCGCCGAATACTTACTTTCGCTGACCTGGCCGGCTGCGGGCACTGCAGCAGCGCAGATCATCGGTTAGGGAGCGTGACGACGGCCGGTGGCCTCGTCGCGGTGACGGTGGTGCGGTCTTCGACGTCTAGGGCGCGGGCGCCGCCACGGGCTGGGAGGAACCGTGTCGGCCGCGCCGGGAAACACGCGCTGCCTGGCAGGACCGGGCCCGCCTGAAGATGGGCGTGGATTAGGCCAGAGCCAGCACGATGGCGTGCAAGGCCAAGCCCACGCCAGCCCCCACCACTGTGCCGTTGATGCGGATGAACTGCAGATCGCGTCCTAGTAGCAGCTCCAGCTGGCTCGACGTCTGTGCGGCGTCCCACCGCTGGATAGTTCCCGTGACAAGGCCAGCGAAGTCGTCGTGGAACTGATCGGCGAGTGCCCTGGCTCCTGACTCGACCACGCGTTCGAGGCTCTCTTGGAGGTGGCGGTCTGATCCGAGGCGCCCGCCGGCCGCCGCCAGCGCACCGGCCAGCCGGCGGCGCAGCTCAGATCCTGAGTCGGCCGCCTGGGTCCGGAGGGTGTCCTTGGCCTGCTTCCACAGCGAAGAGGACCAGTCCCGCAGCGCGGCGCTACCCAGAACATCGCGCTTGACGAGCTCCCCGCGCTCGCGCAGCTCGGGGGATGTCTCAAGGCGGTCGGGGAGCCGGACGATCCATTCCTCGAACTGATGCCGGGCTTCGTCGTCCGGATCGGCCGCCATCGCCACCAGCCTGTCGCGCAGGCGGGTGTGCAGACGGTCGAATACCCGCCGGTAAACCGCGTCGGGCATCCAGCGGGGTGACTCGGCCTCAAACAGCTCACGAAGCTCCGTGTAATGATCGGCGAGATAGCGATCGGCGCCGGACACGATCGCGTTGAACAGCCCGGCATGGTGGCCTCCCGCGATGATGACCCGCAAGGCGCGCCCAGCCAGCGGCGCCACCTCGACGGCGTCTGCCGCCCGGGTCAGTTCGGCCGTGAGCACGCGCTGGACATCCTCATCGCGGATAGCCTCGGCCACCGTGACCACCAGATCCGCGGCGCGGCCGGCGAAGCCGGCGGCGTTGGCCTCGTCGGCCAGCCAGGCGGCCAGGCGGGGAACGAGCCGGGCGGAGCGGATCCGCTCGGCAAGAACATCGGCGTTGAGGAAGTTCTCCTGCACGAACTGGCCGAGAGTGGCGGCGAACTGATCCTTGCGCTCGACGATCAGCGCAGTGTGCGGTATCGGCAGGCCAAGAGGACGCCGGAACAGAGCCGTCACCGCGAACCAGTCCGCAACCCCTCCGATCACGGCCGCCTCGGCGCCGGCCTGCACGTAGCCAGGCAGAATCCCGTGGACGCCGGCCACAGTCACGGCGACGAACACAACCGTCACCCCTGCCAGGAGAGCGGTAGCCCGCCGGCGCGCGGCGGCCAGGCGGCGCACCCGCAATTCCGCCGGCTCGCGCCCGAGCCCGGATACCGGTGAGGCGGACATCGTCGCGGCAGGTTCCATCTGGCAGCCCCCGGTCAGTCCGCGACGCAGGACGGAAAGCCGCAGCCGCGTCAGGCGAGCAGTCCTATCGGCACCAAGTCAATCCCAGTCTCGCAGGATCTGCATGATCACTCCCATCACGATCACGCCGGGAAAGACAATCCGATCCCGCCGACCGTGACCAGGCTCACATCCCGGCTGACGCCATCACCAGCTCAGATCAGCCAGATCGGAGTACCCAGGACCGACCCGCACCAGGAGCAAGGCACCGCGCAGGACGGCGGTGAGGTGCGGGTTCATGTTCTCGGCCGTTGCCCACGCTCGGTGATGACCTGGGATCTGACTGGGTGGCGGGGTGGCGGTGGGGGAGCGAGGTCCGGGACACGCGGGGACGGGCCGGCCCGTGGTCATATGGTGCAGGAGTGGCTCGGGTGTGGCTGCCGCTGGTCAGAATGTCATGATATCATCGTATTTAGTATAGGTCGGATTGCTGCGGCGGTTGTCGTCCCTGCTGGTCAG
>Ga0208565_1000155_pt1 | contig 56748 bp, 44 predicted proteins | sample Sb_taG_7_FD_187706 | JGI IMG/M metagenome (GOLD analysis project Ga0208565, IMG submission 187706) | Peat soil microbial communities from Weissenstadt, Germany - Sb_50d_2_FS metaG (SPAdes) (version 2) | ecosystem: Environmental > Terrestrial > Soil > Wetlands > Peat | place: Germany... | reverse complement strand
GCAACCGCCGCCACATTAGATCCACGGCGAAGCTTGAGCCGCGCGGCCCAGATGGCGCGCGCACTGCGTTGCCGCTCGATCCGGAGCAGGGCCGAGCGCGCACCGTGAATCAGCAGCGTGCGCAGGTAACGATCGCCACGCTTGCTGATCCCGAGCAGCACCGTGCGCCCACCGCTGGCGCGATGGCGCGGAACCAGTCCGAGATAGGCCGCCAGTTCGCGCCCGCTTCTGAAGTCGGTGGCGTTGCCCACCGCAGCGACCAGGGCAGTGGCGACCAGCGGACCCACGCCTTCAACTGCGGCCACTCGCTGGCAGCGTTCATCCTGGCGGAAGAGCCGCTGGATGGTCAGGTCATACTTGTGCAGGCGATCATCGATGAACCTCAGACGTTCGCCGATCTCTCCGAGCAGCTCGCGCATCACTCCGCTGAGCCCGTTTTCCCGATCCTCGAGGATCGTCGGTAGGGCGCGGCGCAGGCGCCCAACTCCCTGCGCGACCACGATGCCGAATTCCGCCAGCCGTCCGCGCGCCTGGTTGACCAGGGCAGTTCGGGTTTTCACCAGTTGTTGGCGCACCCTATGGACCGCCTGCACCTCCTGCTGCGCGGTACTCTTGACCGCGACGAAGCGCATCGACGGCCGGCTCGCCGCCTCGCAGATCGCCTCGGCGTCGCTGGCGTCGTTCTTGTTGGCTTTGACGTAAGGCTTTACGAACCTGGGACTGATGAGCCGCACCTGGTGACCGAGCTTCTCAATCTCGCGCGCCCAGTAGTGCGCGCTCGCACATGCCTCCATCGCCACCAGGCACCGCGGCAGATTGGCGACGAAGCTCAGCAGCTGCCGCCGCGCGAGTTGCTTGCGCAACACCGGCCTGCCCTGTGCATCGCAACCGTGAAGACGGAACACGTTCTTTGCCAGATCGATCCCGACCGTAGTAACCTGCATCTTCGGACCCTCCCTGCTTCGATTGTTGGTGGTCGAACGTACCACCTTGGCCCATTGAGGCCGTTATCAGTAGGGAGCGGTCCATCCCATCAGGATCGGCAATTTGATGGAAACCTGGATGCCGTTCGGCTTGAGTCCAACGCGTTCGATCAGTCGGGTCAGTACTGATGCAGCTTCCGATTCCGACCGCAGGCTTTGAATCCAGGCTTCGGCGGCCTTGAATATCGAAGGCAATCGGCTCGCATCGATGTCGAACTCCTCAATCGCTCCGGCGATTGCCGCTCCATCTCCGAGAATCTGCCGAGTCGCAGCGCGAACGGCCCGCTGAAGCTCCGGTGCAGCTACGCGCCACCCGCGCTGGTCATCTTGTACCGAACCTCTGACCAATCCGCGCGAGACGTAGTAGCGATAATGACGCGCGCCTTTTACCGCGCCTTGCACATATAGGGGTTCGCCGTTCTCGTCGAACAGTTTCCCCGCAAGCGGGCTGGGCGGCGCCTTGGTCGGGCGTTTGCGACGCTCAGCGGCTTGATCGCGCAAGTGCTGCTGGACCTTTTCCCAGAGCTCGCGGCCCACTATCGGCTGGTGTTGCCCCGGATGGCGTTCCCTTTTGTGGCGGATTTCACCGAGGTAGATCGGGTTCGACAGCAGCTCGTAAAGAGCCCCGCGCGAAAATTGCCGGCCTCCCGATCGCACACCGTTTTTCGACACCCGGACTTTGGAGACGATCTCGCGGCGCTCCAAATCGCCTCTCAGGAGCCGGACGGAACCGAGTTCGAGATACTGCTCATAGAAGTGTTTCACCGTCGTGGCTTCGGCTCGATTGACCACCAGTCGGCGATCGCGGACGTCGTAGCCCAATGGCGGCACCCCGCCCATCCACATTCCCTTGCGCTTGGAGGCGGCGATCTTGTCCCGGATCCGCTCGCCTGTGTGTGGCGAATTGCTGATCCTTGGGAAAATCAGTAATTCGCCACACACACGGTGGACCGAGGCGGACGACGACCCTAAGTCCTAAGATCCGATGCTACCCTCCGGGGCGCTGGCCGGGCGGTTTGGCCGGGTTCCGACAGGACCCGCACCTCCTGCCTGAACGCCCGTGTCCGGCGGCCTGGGCCTCGACGTGCCGGCATCGTGGCAGCCGGTTCTGAGGCGGACTGATTCGAGATCACGGAGAATCTGGATCTGTCGCTACTCCGTACTGGCTACGCGTTCGAGGCGTGCAGCTTCGGCTTGCGCTTCGCCCACGGGCGCGCCTGCTCTAGCTGGCCCGCGAGCCGGAACAGCGTCGCCTCCTCTCCCATGCGCGCGGCGAATTGCACTCCGACCGGGATTCCGCTGCCGCTGAAGTAAAGCGGCAGCGAGATTGCGGGCTGGCCGGTCGTGTTGAACAGCGGAGTGAACGGGCAGTAGGTGAAAACCTGCCGTGTCCACTCCTTCGCGGTCATCCCCTTGCGATCTTGATTGAATTCCCCGAGCGGCGCGGGCAGCCGCGCGATAGTCGGCGTTACCATCACGTCGACGTTCCGGAAAAAGGCGCCGACCAGCCGCGAGATCCGGTTGCCGTGTGCCATCGAGTCGAGCAAATCCAGCGCCGAGTAACGCTTGCCGTCCTCGTAACAGGCGAGCGTCACCGCCTCCAGAGTGTCGGGCCCGATCTCGCGCCCGGTCGCCGCCGCCGCAAAATCCACCGAGAGCGCGTTGAACGCGGCCCAGATCACGTGCACCTTTTCCAGGAACTCGTCCCAATCGTATTGCGGGCGATCCTCGATCAGCGTGTGTCCCATGTCCTTGAGAAGCTTCACCGTCTCGTGCACCGCCTGTTCGCATTCGGGATCGATCTTCGAACCGGAGACCGGCGTGGTGGTCCATGCGATGCGCAGTTTGCCCGGAGGCGTTGTCACCTCCTCCAGGTAAGGACGCGCGGGCGGCAAGGGAAGACTCGGCGCGCCGGCGTCGGCGCCGGCGACCGCGTCAAGCAAGGCCGCGCAATCGCGCACGGTCCGCGTGAGCGCAAATTCGATCGCGAGCCCGCAGAGCGGATCCGCGTAGTCGGGACCGGTTGGTGTGCGATCGCGCGAAGGCTTGAGTCCGACCAGGGCGTTGCACGCAGCGGGAATCCGGATCGAGCCGCCGCCGTCGTTACCATGCGCCATCGGGACTATCCCCGCGGCCACCGCGGCGCCCGAGCCGCCGCTCGATCCTCCGGCGCTGCGGGCGGAATCCCACGGGTTGTGAACCGGGCCGAAGAGTCGGGTCTCGGTGGTCGGATTGTAACCCAGCTCCGGCGTTTGCGTGGTTCCCACTAGCACCAGACCGGCGCGCCGGAAGCGTGCCATCAACTCGCTGTCCTCGCTCGGAACGAATCCTTGGGCGAGCTTGCAGCCCATGTCACAGCGGACGTTTTTCGCGTGCAACATCAGCTCCTTGATCAGGAAGGGAACTCCGGTGAACGGGCCTGCCGGGAGACCCCTGCGAATCTCGGCCTGGGCCTCGTTGGGGAGAGTCTGGAGCACGGCGTTGATTTCAGGATTAACCTTCGCCGATGCCGCGAGTGCGGCTTCGGTGAGTTCCTGGGGCGTCACCTCTTTGCGGGCAACGAGTTCAGCAAGGCCCAGCCCGTCGCACGAGGTATAGTCATTGAGGGAAATCATCGTTGCAGCCCTCCCTGATCAGGGCGTTGAGCGTTCGCTTTTCCGACGCTGGTACTGTGCGACCGGCAGGTTAGGTACCACACTTCCGGACATTGGCCCAAACAGCGAGATCGCGGCAGTTCCTCAGCAGCCGGCGACCGCAATTTGCGCAGAGGACCAGACCGTCCATATCCGGCCCATGAAGGGCAGCACAGGATAGACGAATGACCCTCGGACATTTTGCTCCGAGGGTCATCGCACGCCGACGCGATCGGCGCGGCCTCGGGGCCGGGGGGATCGTCGCCGATTGCCCGCGTCTCTCTGCCTGTGTGTGGCGAATTGCTGATTCTTGGGGAAATCAGTAATTCGCCACACACAGGCGCGCCGATCGTTGTCAAAGGGTAGCGGCAAAAGTGCTGTGGCCGGCCACCGGGAACGCTGTGCAAGCTACCGAGTCTCGCTCCGCCGCGCTCTCACTGGTGACGCTCGCTGCGCTGGTACGTTGCGACCATGATTCGATGAACGATAAAAGATAAGGGGAGGATCGGGCTTTCGAGGGCGATTCCATTTTTGCTCGCTACCAAGAGAAGGCGAAGAATGGGGAAGAAAGATGTCGAATGGAGCGCAAAGTCAGTGTCCAATCTGCACGGGTCGCGTGGAGGTACTAACGACGCCGTTCACCCGATACAACTACGCTCGCGTGTCCCGGTTCACCTGTTCACACTGCGGCGTATTCGACATTTTCGAGCAGAATGTCCCCAGTGTGTCCGCGCTCATTAAGCGCCTGAGCCAGGATAAATCGTGGATGAGGGCGCTTCTGACCTACTGGACAAGGAAAACACCGGCAACCGAGGAAGAGCGTCCGCTGATAGAGTGTCGTCTTGTCGAACAAATCGTATCGGAACAACGGCTGCCAGGCGCCGAAGAGCAGGCCGATAACCTCGTTCGCTATGTCGGCGAACACTTGGAGTTACGACAAGATCCCGGAGGGGAGATTCCCTTCACTCCAGATGAACTCGTACCGATCGTAGGCTGCCTCAACGGTGGAGGAATCTGGTATCTCGCCGGCGAGCTTGAGAGAAGCGGTTTTCTGCGGTTTCCGCCAAGAGTTCGTTCGGTTAATGAGCCACTCGGTAGCGTCCCGCCGCGCGTCCCAGCGAGCGAGCGCTGGAACGAGATTCGGAGCGTACGCTTGACCTTCGAGGGTTGGAAACGGTTCGCTGAATTGCAAAGGTCGCACTCGGAAGGTCCCATCGCGTTCATGGCGATGCCGTTCGGCGATCAAGTGCTCGATCACGTGTTCGCGGAGTGCTTTAAGCCCGCCGTTTCAAGAACGGGGTTCGACCTAAGACGCATCATCGACAACCCACCGGCTGGCCTGATCGACGATCGCTTGCGCGTCGAGATCAGGAAATCGCGGTTTATGATCTGTGAATTGACTAACGGGAATCCCGGCGCATATTGGGAGAGTGGTTTCGCGGAGGGTCTAGGACGGCCCGTTATCTATACGTGCGAGAAGACTTATTTCCAAACGCAAAGAACGCACTTCGACACGAATCATTGCCACACCGTCCTCTGGACCGAGGCGGGCCTTTTCGATGCTGGCGAACAATTGAAGGCCACTGTTCGGGCGACACTCCCCGGAGAGGCGAAGCTGGCCGATTAAATTCCCCCCGGGGGCTTCCCCAGCTCTAACGGGAAAGAAATCCAAAATGGCGCATGAAGATGAGGTCTCATACGAGCGTCTGCCGTCAGAGAAAAGCAAGCTTACTCGCGCGTTTTCGGAGATTGACGAAGATGACCACAGTTCTCGTGCTCACGATGCAGGCGGCACATTTGTGGGGCGCTACAATCGTTTCTCAGACCAGACATATGACAAAAGCGGAAGGGTCGTGACCCTCAGCGGTGATGCGCTGACGGCGCTGATATTCGAGAAGAAGCGCAAACGGTGATCGTGATTCGAGCCGAGTCCTGCCGAAAGACTTGGGCAGCTCTCGTTTTTTGCGCGTGCGTGGGAAGGTCAGCCGATGAAAGGCCTGGTTCTTGTTTGGATTCTGCTTATTGTTTCGTGTGTTGGGTGCCGCACGTTGGATGGCAAAATGCAGCATCAGGTGGGCCAGCCACGCGACAAGCTGATAGAAGAGTTCGGGCCACCTGACAGAGAGATTAATATCGGCGATGGGAGAACAGTCGTTTGGTACCAGCCCTGGGGTCGTAACCCCGCCGACTATCCGTTTGGAACGTGTCTAGAGATTTTTCACTTCAACAAGAAGGGCATTGTGACTTCAGCGTCCGCTCACAATTGCGTGGGGGTCTGTCTAGGACCGTACTGTTGGACTTCCTTGAAATGAATCTCCGTCACACCGCTGCGCTCGCGCTGGTGGGCTGGTATCTGATGGCGCCGCGCTGCCAAGGGATTAGTAGCCGAAGAGATGAAGCTGCACGCGGTGGATGATCCGTTTCTCCGTATGCGACCGGATAGTTGCGTATAAGTTGACCCAGTGGTATGCATCGCTGCGCAGTAGGGTGTGACTGACACCTGCGTCGGGGAGGGACTATGTATATCAGCAGCTTCGTGCGGACAATGCTCGTGGCGTCGGCGATGCTCGCCGCCATCGTGGCCGGCGCAACCCCGGCCTTCGCTCAGGAGGTGTACCCAAGGGTTCAGGAGTTGCAGAATTATTTCAGCAACGCCGAAACCACTGGCGGAACGGCCTACGTCAATATCATCGCTCCCCAGGAGGGAGATACGACCGGTACCACCGCCGCCGCGCGAGAGGGCGAAACGTGCGCGATGATCTACGTCTTTAACACCGAGCAATCGCTCCAGGCCTGCTGCGGATGCCCGGTGACGGCGGATGGACTGTTGACCCTCAACATCACAACCCAATTGGCCGGGAACCCGGTGGCATTGGGGAAACTCCTCCAGGACGGCGTTATCCGTATTATTTCGACCTTTCCAAATGCTGTTCCACCTCCAGCGACGACTCCCCCAGCTAGCCCACGCGGCTATATCGGGTGTGACTCCAATACGCAGGTCTGCTGCGATCCAACCGCCGTGCCTGCCGATAGCGACCCCGACGGCACGGTGACCAGTAACCAACTCGTGGCTTGGGGCGACCACATCCAGAATACCCAGATAACCGAAACGGAGTTCGATTCCGAAAGTGTTCTTGAGATTGGGGCCGAACCTGAGGAAGAGTACGACGCCTATGAACTACCGGAAGCGTGCGCCGCTATCATTAAGTTGGGTAGCCTCCAGGGTGCATGCACTTGCCCGACAGAAGCCGAGGGCTTTACGCCAACTGTTAAACCTAAACACCGTCGCTAGGGCTGGCTCATGATGTGCGTCAGCCGGAGCGCGATGTCGATTCGCTGCGAATCTGATCGTGATCGAGAGGCGCATCCAGCGCATCGTTAACAACTTCGTGTCAGGGCCCGCGAGACGGTCAACAATCATTGTGCGGGTTTTGTGCGGGAACAGCAGCCTGCGTTGTACAAAACGATCCCGGTCGTGTCAGAAAAAGTTTCGGGAATGGTTGGGTTGTTTTGGTTGGTTTGGGCTGGGATAGCGGGATCCTTTCGTTTCGTAATCAGCAGGTCGCCCGTTCGAGTCCTCTCAACCATTGCGACACCAATCTCCGGCAGGGCCGTTTTGGGCACGGCCCATCGCCGCCTTCTCGCCTCAATCATTGCCGACTCGCACTGGCCGCATCGTAAGGCCCGCGCGGAGGCCCAGCGCCGGTGGTTTCGGGGCGTGTACGGCTGTTTCCGGGGGCGAGCGAAGGAAATTTCTCGACCACTGGGTAGGCGGGAGCGGGCACCACGTTTTCCCGCTCAGGGGCGGACGAACGCTCCGACGAACTACACACAGGAACAAACATCTTCGCATCAACGGGAAATTAAAAAAGAACGGGCCAGCGGGTCTACTCGCCAGCCCGAACGCCGACCGGTGAAAGGGGGGCAAACACCAGCCAGCCCCCCCTTGTACTAAATCGCCGCGCGAGCGTCCATCGGCAACCCGGAATTACGGTCAGTTTGGTAACCGCAAGAACCCACAGGTGATGGCCGTTCACGTGGCGGATCGATATGGTCGGCTCAGAGAGTTGCGTCGTGAAGCCAAGTAAAATCCTCTGTATTGCTCCGATCCTCAACAGCGATCCGCCAGGCGTGCATATCGAGCTTCTCTGTTCGTTCTGTGGTGAAACGGATGGTCTGATGCTTAACCTAGACAACCCAGGTGATTTGTCATGGCTACGGCGATACGGCTTCTATTTCGTCTGCGGGCGTCATCGCCATTTGGGATCAAATTAGGGTATTGAATTACTTGACGCACAAGTCATCTTCTGATACTTTTCCGTTCTGAATAGTTGAAACAAATACTAGGGTTTTCGGGCGCGCCTGTGCTCTCGCTCTTTGGCGAGTGCGGCATCGACTTCCGCCTTGGGTACGGAGACGATTTTTCTCAAGGCCGCTTTCATCTTGGCGAGGTTTTTCGGTTTGTGTCGGCTACTGCCATTACCGTTGGTGCTCATAATTTTTGATTCTCCCAAAGGTCATCCGTAGTGTCCACGGGCCGATGGTTGTTCTTCCAGACGTTCCGCGATGCTGAGTTGAGGCTCGCGCGGGCACACAAACATTTGACGGAACTGGAAAGTCTGGTTGAGAGCCTTCGGCACACAACAACCAAGTCGATTACCTTCTACCGAGATGATTGGACCGAACCTCTCCACACCTTCCACAGCGAATTTGAGACGCTCGGCGAAGTTGAAGCGGGAGAGGTCCAAGTTGTGATCGACGACGTTATCCAGAACCTTCGGACAGCGCTCAACTACCTGGTTACCGCACTCGCGCGATTCGATTTGTCGAAGAAGAACGTCCCCAGAAGCCTTCAATTTCCTATCGAGAGCAAGAAGGACATCTTTTGGGAAAAGCGGCCCCGTCTTCTTCACGGCATCAGCGCCGAACACGTCACATTGATCGAGCGGGTACAACCTTACAATGGATGCCACTGGGCGCATCTTCTCGGAGAACTCTCCAATCGAGGTAAGCACGTCGAACTCGTTAAGCTCACGCACGATGCAAGAACCCTCTATCCGACGCCTGAAGACCAAACAAACTGGGATCGCCCCAACACAATCTCCGTGACAGTGGATTGTGATGTCGTTGTTGAGGTAGCGTTCGAAGACAGGAGTCCTGTTGTAGACGAGCTTGGAGAGCTTGAAATGCAGGTTGCTAATTTCCTTGCTCAGTTCAAGACGCTCGGAAGTTAATCTTCTATCCGACGGTTTCATCGTGGTTTTCCTGTGTTAGTGTTTCCCAAGTCAACCGCCGTCCATCCGTCTGCGCACAGACTAAACGAAACCGCGCGCCATCGGTGAGATTACGATAGTTGAATCGGAAGGTTGCGTTGTCGAGGTATCGGTCTAACTGCCACGGCATCACGAAATGATGTGTACCATAGACCGTCCGTTTGAACTGCGACCAGAATCCTTCAATCGAATTGGTATGTACGTTGCCGCGCACGTACTCTTCTGCATGATTGATAACTTGATGCGCGTAATCGCGATCTAGCCCACGGAAGGCAGCGGCCTGATCCGTATAGACGATTGCGCCAGATGCGACATTGCGGCGGATCACAGCTTGTAATGTTTCCGCACGCTCGCTCGGAACAGACTTCGCGCGCACCTGTCCATGCCGTGATAGCAGACCGAATACGATTGCCTTTCCAGCATTGCCTGTGCCGCGATGCAACCGCTTGGATAGATGCTTATTCTTTTCCTTACCACCTATCCCGGTCGTATCGCCTTCCACTTCGCCCGATAGTGGCGCTTCAAAGGTGCCCACTCGCATAGCTAAGCGAATCCGATGTAGCATAAACCAAGCGGTTTTCTGGGTGACGCTCAGAGCCTTTGCCAAGCGATGCGAGCTATAGCCCTTAGTCGCCGCAGTCAGTAGCCATACTGCCGGTAGCCACTTGTCCAGTCCTAACGGTGAATCCTCAAAGATGCTCCCGACTTTTACGGAGAACTGCTTGAGGCATTTCTTGCATCGCCAGATAGCGCGCGTTTTGATGAACCACACCTCTTTACCTCCGCATCCTCTGCGCGGACAGGTTACGCCGTGCGGCCAGCGGGCATCAGCAAGGAACTGGCGACAGATATTCGGGTCCGCGAAATAGCGAACCGCATCAAGCAAATCGACTGGGTTTCTTGTGTTCATGCTGAGATAGTACACACACAATCATTGTGTGTCAAGTGATTCAATACCCTATTTTGCGCTGGCCCCGCACGACAGCAAGCGTGAAATCCTTGAATTCCCGAAAGCTTCCCGTTTTGAAAGTTCCGGGCTTTCGCGTGTGCTTCTTCATAGGACACCTCGTTCTGTCAGGATTCGCTCGACTTCCCGTAGGAAGTCTTCGAGCAGGGCCACCGGGCCGCGATATTCGTAAGCGACGAGCTTGCCGGATCGATGCGGATGGCGATGGTCAAATTCGCGCCGCCGTCCCACCTTGTGCGCGTTGTCAATTCCGTAAATGTGGATTAGCGGAATCTAGGTTAGTCGGTGCCTTCTGCGGGCTTAGATCAACACGAATAGCTCCGGGTCGCAACGTGGCACGGTCGCACACGCTCGTGTGGTGGCGGGCAGTGGAGTCTAGGTTGTGTCTGCCGCGGAACTTCCGGTCGCGCTCGCTGTCGGATTTCTGGCCGCGGTCGGCGTTGGAGCTGCCGGCACAGTCGGCGTCGGCGTTCCCCTCGCGGTCGGTGTCGGAGCTCCTGCCGCGGTCGGCGTCGGAGTTACAGCCGCGGTCGCTGTCTGAGTCACCGCCACGGTCGGCGTCGGAGTTGCGCTCGCGGTTGGCGTCGGCGTCGGAGTTGCGCTCGCGGTTGGCGTCGGCGCAGGACTTGCGGTTGGGCAGGGCGGTTTCACATCCGCATGCGCCAGGGGTAAAAGCTTCTCGTGGAGATATTGGAGAAAGACCGGGTCTTCGGCGAGAGATCCATGATCGTTGGAGAGACCAACGTCTTCTTGTTTTAAGCAATCGGCGGGAACAGCGCTCTCCAACAACACTCTCCCATCACCTAGATTGCTTATCGCACGGGCTTTCGCCCGGTAGGAGGACCAAAACAGCCATTCTGTGGTTTCATCTAGCTCAACTTCATTTACGGTAGGGTGGTCGCTACTTGCCATTGCTATGACTCTAACGTTCGTGATGTTGTTATGCATCTGGCTACGGAACTTCTGCGCGCTGTCCATGGCCTCGTCCATTCGGTTCGTAAACTTCTGCTTCGCGGCTTCCTCATCGAGGTTTGGAAACACTGACTTCCACGGATCATCCTTGAGCATCGTTTCTTTGACCTCTGGCAAGTTCCATGTGGCCTGATCAATCATATCCAGCCAGGTGTTACCCGGCACGGTCGTATCTCGCAGGCAGGAATCTTTCGGAGGAAGTAGCTCGAACACCGACGGAAATGTCAAAGCCGCTGGTTTTAAGTATTTGAAGAAATAGCTGTAGACCGCCTGATACGGTGCGCTTTTTTCCTGCGGTATGTCCTGGTACCCCTCGCTGAGAGTGCGCACTAGATCACAGGAGCCGTTGATCGGCGACCCCAAGAGCAGAATTGCGCGCACGTGAACGGGATATTCGTCGGGAGAGGAGTAGAATTGCTGCTGCCACCACCAAGCCACTACCCCTCCAAGGCTATGAGCCACAATCACAACGTTACGGTTGGTTAGGTCCCATGCAGGACTATCGGGATTCTGCTCGTCGCAGCTACCGAGCAGGCGTTGGTCGAGCACAGACGCGATTTCTTTCACATCGCGTCGCCAGTCGTACGGGAATTCAAGGACGTCGGCCCTCTTGCCAGCAGCGACAGCACGAATCCGGTTCAACGCTTTGCTGTATACCGGCTGTCGGACGCCGGTAACTAGTTGGTATTCCTGCAGCAAATCAACTTTGGTGTCACCTTTGGGTTCGGCCGGGTCTAAGGCCAGGTCAGCAGCATCTACCGGCCCTCCACCCCACAGAACTGTACCGTCCTGCCTGGTAAGCCGGGAACCGAGAATTCCGGGAATGAAAATGATAGCAGGCGTATGCTCTTTGGTTCGATCGTGGGTGCGCGCGGTGACGGGTGTGCACGACATGGGCCGCGAAATCGTTGCCTGACGGACAGTCGTTTCTGTCGCTACCGTTTCGGGTGCCGGCAAAGAGCAACTTCCTCCGAGCAACATGGCCAAGCCTGCTATAACAGCAAGATGCCTCGGAGGTCCGACGGATGATCCTCTGTTATGACAGAAATCGCGGAGGTCGCATTTGCGAAAGGTTCTCGCCCGACGACCAAAACGGGAAACTGGCCCTTTACCTCGAAACGCGTCTGACGAAAACATGGCTCACCCCTCATCTCGCAAGCACAGCGACGCATCTGAGCGCAAATAGTCCTTTTGCGCAAGAACGCGGCCCTAGCATTTACCCGGGATTTCCGTTTTGAATCCTCATTTGGACTAGCATTAACACTAGCGGTTTACAAACACGAAGCCCGATCCTGGCTTTGAGTCCGAAATTCTTTTCACGGCGGCGGGAGAGGCCGGTTTCGCGTCTCGGGTCGGCGAAACGCCCGGAAGCGGCACTTTTCCAATCGATTTCGCACACACTTCTCCGCGCCTCCTTCCCCGTCGCCAAACTCTGCCGCGCTCTGCTCTCGACTTATCCGGCTGGCGCCGGCAGCGTTGCGATCCTCCGCAGTATGCCTCCAAACAGGCGCCGTTTCACATGGCTCTCCGCAAGCAGCGACGAGACTTGAAGCTCTACGAAAAAGCGGCCGTGGTCGAGAATCCGCGCCCGCCATGCCCGTGCTGTCTGAAGCCACATCGCCTCGATGACGAGGATTGGCGCGTTTTTGGCGGGGACGAAAGGCAAAATTTGAGAGCGCCGGGAAGCCGCCGAGATTCAAAACCGGGCTCGAACTTCGCGTTTGCAGGCCGCTTGGTGTTGGTGCTAATCCGATTCAAGATTGAAAATGGAAATTCCGGATAAGTAGGCGCCGGAAAGATCAGATGAGGAGGAATAGTTGTATGCGCAAGACGCTGAGCAAACTAAGAATCCTGGTCTTCGGAACGCTGATCGTCGGAATTTCGGGATGCAGCATGTTTTCCCCGTCGAACGCTCCCGTAGACTGCGACGCGGTCAAGAATCAGCAGCAGGCGGGCTTCAGTGACGCCAAGATCGCCTCGAATCTTGGCTCCACAGTCGATATGGTCGCAGCATGCCACGGCCCGAAGACCGCCGCGGGGCCCCAGGATTAATAAGAATTTCCCAGGCGTCGAGCCGGGCCGAAATCTCGCGTCAACGCCGGACTGAAACTGCATCGGTTGGCCGAGGCCTGCTCCCCGATGCATTCCGGCCTTCACGCCGCCCACGCCGACGGCGTCGCCGTGTCTCGGTTAATCATAGACCTCGCGCCGGTGCGCGATTCGCGTCACATCGACGGTTCTGGCCGTGTCGTCAATGACATAAACTATCCGGTAGTTGCCAACACGAATCCGCCATTCCTTATCGCCGCCCTTGAGTTTTTTGCAGCCCGGAGGCCGGGGGCCGACGCCAGATGTTCGAGACGCGGCATAATGCGGGCAACCACTTTCGTTGGCAGCCCATGCAGCTCTTTTGCCGCGCTTGCGGCTAGCGCGACGCGGTAGCTACTCACGTGGGAGCTTGCCGCTCTTGATCAATCCCGCTTTTACCTTATCGAGCGCAATCCGCTTTTCGTGCCGCCGCGACCGCGAGACAAGCACATCTTGGATGTCTTCCCACAGTCCCCAATGCTTTGTCAGGTCGATTTGAACGGCCACCTTGCGGCCCTTCTCATCGGTCAGGTACTGGATTCCGGTCATGGCTTCGTTTTCCTCCCGGCGATGGCATCGGCGAATCCGACGCCTCGTCGCAGCAGCGCCGATCTTACGCCGCTTGAATGATTTTGTCATCGTGATTCCGGGACTTGGTGCGGGTTGGCTGTTCTTGATCGAACACCGGAAGGAATATCCGGGGTTCCTCCGCAGACTCAGGTCGGGATGACAAAAAACGGAACGCGCGTGCTATTTCCTGACCAACCTGTTCTAACAGGCCGCATCCCGCGGCAGGGGCCGCGCGCGACAACGGAGCGCGGCCTTAACATTGGGTGCAGGGGTCACCCCTGCCGCGATGTGCCGGCCTTGCATCCAAACTTGAACCGATGAAACAATCCAGCGGTGCCGCTCAGCAATCCCGCAGACGATCCGTTCACTAAACTCGCGCAAAATCTCGGCGAACTCGAGGTTGTGATCGGCGAGCGCGCCCGGCCTGCGATTGCCGGCGTGCGCGAGGGCCTGCGCGACGCGCTCGCATGCCGCGCGCGGGGCGATATGCCCGGGTCGATCGCCGCGATTCGCATCGCGATGGAACGGCTGGCTAATCTCGGCAGCACGCTCGATCCGGAAGAGGGCGCGATGATGCGGTTCATCGCGGAACAATTCACTGCCGCGCTCGGCGCCGGCCAAAAGGGTGACGCGAAGACAATCGTGGACGTGATGCGTCGCAAGGCCGGCGACACCAAGGACGACGACAAAAAAGATTGGTGACCGCGGCCTCGGAATTGGCCTCCGTGCGCGTTCCGCGGGCGGATTCAAAAAATCCGCTAAAGTGATAAATAAAACCGGCGGATCTGATGACCGCCCCAAAAAAACCACGTGTGGTGACACCTTGGCGACTGCAGCGGAAATCAAAGTGAACCGGTCCGGGCTGGACCAAACCTGCATCAACGCGATTCGCGTGCTGACAATCGACGCGGTCCAGAAGGCCAACTCAGGGCATTGCGGATTGCCGATGGCGATGGCGCCGGTCGGCTATCTGCTCTACACGCGGTTCATGCGCCACAATCCGAGAAATCCAGAGTGGTTCGGGCGCGATCGTTTCGTGCTGTCGGCCGGCCACGGCTCGATGCTCCTCTACAGCCTGCTCTATCTCACCGGCTACGACCTTTCGCTCGACGACATCAAGCAATTTCGCCAGCTCGGAAGCAAAACGCCCGGACATCCCGAGCACGGCGTGACCGAAGGCGTCGAGACCACCACCGGCCCGCTCGGCCAGGGCTTCGGCAACGGGGTTGGGATGGCGATGGCGGCGAGGCATCTCGAGGCACGCTTCGAGCGCGACAATTCGGGGCTGTTCGATCATCGCATCTTCGGCATTTGCAGCGATGGCGACTTGATGGAAGGTGTCGCGAGCGAGGCGGCGTCGATCGCGGGTCATCTCGGGCTGGGCAACATCGTCTATATCTACGACGACAACCACGTGACCATCGATGGGCACACCGAGCTCAGCTTTGACGAGGACGTGTGCAAACGATTCGACGCTTACAAATGGCATACGCAGGTCGTCGAGGATGCGAACGATCTCGCGGCGCTGTCCACCGCGATCGAAAATGCAATCGCGGAGAGCAGCCGGCCGTCGCTGATTCGGGTCCGCTCGATCATCGGCTACGGCAGCCCGCATAAGCAGGGGACCTCGGCCGCGCACAGCAATCCGCTCGGCGTCGAAGAGGTGAAGCTGACCAAGGAGTTCTACGGATATCCGAGCGAGCCGCCATTCTTCGTTCCCGACGATGCGCTGGGGTATTTCCGCCGAAGCGTCGAGCGTGGCGAGGACCTCGAGCGGGCGTGGAACTCGAAGTTCGAGGCCTACTCCAAAAAAAATTCCGCCGCGGCCGCCGAATTCCAGGCGGCGCTGGCGAAAGAGTTGCCCCAAGGATGGGACGCCGAGCTTCCGGTCTTCACGCCCAAGGATTCGCTGGCAACCCGAGTGTCAGCTTCGCAGGCCGAGGCGGCGATCGGGAAAAAAGTCTGGAACCTGTTCGGTGGCTCCGCCGACTTGAACGAGTCCACCTTCACGGACGTCAAGGACGGCGGCGATTTCGAGCGCGGGCATTTCGAGGGCCGCAATCCGCATTTCGGAATCCGCGAGCACGGTATGTGCGCGATCCTCAACGGCCTCGCGGTGCACGGCGGATTCATCCCCTACGGCTCGAGCTTCCTGTGCTTTACCGACTACGCACGGCCGTCGATTCGACTGGCGGCGATGATGGAACTCCAGGTGGTGTTCGTCTTCACCCATGATTCAATCGGCGTGGGCGAGGACGGCCCGACTCATGAACCAATCGAGCATCTGTCGTCGCTGCGCGCGATTCCGCATCTCACCGTGATTCGCCCCGGCGATGCGAACGAGGCGGTCGAAGCCTGGCGCACAGTCATGACTCACACGGATGGCCCGGTGCTGCTCGCGCTCTCGCGTCAGAAGGTTCCGACGCTCGATCGCACGAAGATGGCGCTCGCCAGCGGCGTCCGGCGTGGCGCGTACGTGCTGACCGAGAGCGCCGGACGGCCGCCGGAAATCATTCTGATCGGGTCGGGGTCGGAACTGTCGCTGGTCGTCGATGCGAAAGCGAAATTAGAAGAAAAAGGGAGATCGGTGCGCGTCGTGAGCATGCCCAGCGAGAATATTTTCGAGAAGCAGGATCAAGCGTATCGCGACTCGGTCCTGCCGCCCAGCGTTCGACGCCGGCTAGCGGTCGAGGCGGGCGCGCCGATGTCATGGTACCGATGGGTCGGACTCGACGGCGACATTATCGGGATGACGACTTACGGCGCGTCGGGCAAGTACGAAGAAGTGTTGAAGCATTTCGGCTTCACCGTGGACAACGTCGTCGAGCGTGCGCTGAGATTGCTCGCGCGCTAAGTAAACTGTCGCCACGATCGCGAAAGAGAACGATGTGGCGCGGACCGGGCGTCATCGGGTAACTTTGCGATCTCGACTCCATTGCCGGACAGACTGGTATGCCTCAACCGAAACTGATCATTCTGAACGACGCGCAGGAACTCTACGTCCGTGCCGCCGAAGAAACGGCGCATATCACCGGCGAGGCGATCTGCACCCACGGCGAGGTCACGCTCTGTCTGTCGGGCGGCTCGACGCCCGCCGCCACCTACGATCTGCTCGCGACGCGGTTTCGTCTGAGCGTCGATTGGAAGGAAGTGCAATTTTTCTGGGGCGACGAACGATGCGTTCCGCCGGATCACGCCGAGAGCAATTACGGGATGACAAATCGCACGATGCTGAGCAAGCTCGCGCTCCGGCCGGATCAGGTGCATCGGATGCGCGGCGAAGACCCGCCGGCGTCGGCGGCTGCCGCTTACGAAGCTGAATTGCGAAAACGATTCGGGCTTGACGACGGTGAATTCCCGCGCTTCGACCTCGTGATGCTGGGCCTGGGCGACAATCGCCATACTGCATCGCTGTTTCCGGGCGATCCTGCGATTCACGAAACGCAGCGCCTGGTGGTTGCCGTGGAAGTTGACGCCGAGCCGCGCAATCGCCTCACGATCACGCCGCCGGTGATCAACAATGCGCAGCGCGTGATGTTCCTGGTGGCGGGGCAGGGTAAGGCGGCGGCGGTGAAAGATGTCCTGGAAGGGCCTCGCGACCGGGACAAGTTCCCCGCGCAGATCGTTGCGCCACAAAGCGGCGAAGTCATTTGGCTGCTCGACAAAGCCGCCGCCAGTCTGCTTTCGCCGCGCTGAATCAGGCAAGCCCCTGCACGGTGGTGCCATAAGGATAGACGCGATGTTTCGATTCGTACTGCGCCACTTCACCGCGATCCTGGTCGTTGCCGCGGTCGCCGGATGGGGGCTGTTATACCTGCCGCAGACTCCGAGCTGGGCCGTGCTCCGAATGAAGCAGGCTATCGACGCACGCGACGGCGACGGCGCTTCCCGATACGTGGATTTTGAAAGCGTCGTGAAGCACGCAGGCTACGAGATGGTGCGCAAGCAGGGCGGCAGCGACCCGCTAAGCGCGATGATCGGTAACGCGGCGATCGATCTTCTCAGCAAGCCGATGGCGCAGGTAACGCGGGCGTGGGCGGTCAAGAAAGTCGATGACGGTGCGCGCGAGGTGCAGATGCCCGGCGCGGCCGTGGCGGCCTCGATCGTGCTCTTGCATCGAAACGGCGACACCGCATTCACGGACTTCAAGGACAACAAGGGGCAGGAGTGGGAAATCCACATGGCGCGCGGCGAGGATGGCGCTTGGCGCGTTACCGAAATCAAAAACATCGAGCAACTGCTGCAAAAGCTCCAGCGCGAGCAACAAAAGCGCCTCAATGCGCCTTAGCGCTCGCGTTAGGGGAATGTTTCGCCGAACCGGCGGGCGCCTGCGTTTACTCTGCGTCCAGCGACGGCTAGAATAGGGCTCACGCGCGGGCGAACCTGTCGGGCTCGGCCGCGCTTTAGCATCCGGCGCAAAATGAGACGTCCAGACATAAGAAATTTAGCCATCGTCGCCCATGTCGATCACGGTAAAACCACTTTGGTCGATGCGATGCTGCGGCAGTCGGGCGTTTTCCGCGCCAACGAGCAGGTGATCGATCGCGTGATGGATTCCAACGCGCTCGAGCGCGAACGCGGCATCACGATCATGGCCAAGAACACCTCGATCCTGTGGGGTGAAACGCGCATCAACATCGTCGATACTCCGGGCCACTCGGACTTCGGCGGCGAGGTCGAGCGCACGCTGTCGATGGTGGACGGCGTGTTGCTGCTGGTCGATGCGTGCGAGGGGCCGCTGCCGCAGACGCGTTTCGTGCTCAAGAAGGCGCTCGAGTCGAACCTGCCTGCGATACTGTGCATCAACAAGATCGATCGCGCCGACGCGCGCGCACCCGAGGTTCTCGACGAGGTTTACGATCTGTTCATCGACCTCGGCGCAAACGAAAGCCTGCTCGATTTCCCGGTGCTCTATACGCAGGCGCGCGCCGGCACCGCGTCGCTCAGGCTCGACGTCCCGAGCGAAAACCTGGTCCCGCTGTTCGACGCGATCGTCGCGCACCTGCCCGGCCCCGAAGTCGATCCCGAAGCGACGCTGCAATTCCAGGTCAATAATATCGACTACGACGATTACGTCGGGCGCCTCGCGGTCGGCAGAATCATCGCCGGCTCGATGACGGCGTCGCAGAACTATTCGCTGTGCCGTCGCGACGGCAAGACGGTGGTCTGCAAGGTCGCCCACATCTACGGATGGCAGGGTCTTACGCGCGTCGAACGTGAAACCGCCAGCGCGGGCGAGATAGTGATTGTGGCGGGCGTCGAGGACATCGCGATCGGTGAAACGATCGCCGACCTCGAGAACCCGCGTCCGCTGCCGCCGATTCGCATCGACGAGCCGACCGTGGCGATGACTTTCTCGGTGAACAATTCGCCATGGGCGGGCCGCGAAGGAGATTTCGTCACCTCGCGGAAGCTGGGCGAGCGAATCGAATTCGAAGCGCGGCGCAACGTGAGCGCTCGCGTCGAGCAACTGACCCCTGACGCCTGGCGGGTGATGGGCCGCGGCGAATTGCAACTCGCGGTGATTGTCGAAACCATGCGCCGCGAAGGCTACGAGATGCAGGTGTCGAAGCCCACCGTAATCACCAAGCAGGCCGACGGGGAGATACTCGAGCCGATGGAGATGCTCGTGATCGACATCCCGGCGGAATGTATCGGCGTGGTCACGCAGATGCTCTCGGCGCGCAAGGGCAAGATGCGCACGATGGTTACCCATGCGAGCAACCGCGTACGGCTGGAATACGACATTCCCGCGCGCGGCCTGATCGGGTTTCGCGGCCGATTTCTCGAAAATACCCGCGGCAACGGCCTGATGAATACGTTGTTCAACGGCTACGCGCCGTGGTCGGGAACGATCCGTTCGCGCGCCAACGGAGCGATGATTTCCGATCGCGAGGGCGTCACCACGCCTTACGCGATCTTCCATTTGCAGGAGCGCGGGATATTCTTCGTCGGACCCGGCGAGCCGGTTTACGAAGGGATGATCGTTGGCGAGTATGCCCGTGAGATAAACTTGCCGGTCAACGTGTGCCGTGAAAAAAAGCTCAGCAACATGCGCGCGTCGGGCCACGACGAAGCGATTCGACTTTCGCCGCCACGCATTCCGACGCTGGATGCGGCGCTGGAATGGATCGACGAGGAAGAGCTGGTCGAGGTCACGCCTAAGTCGGTGCGGCTGCGCAACCGCGTGCTCAAGACGGCGCTCAGGAACAAGCATCGTGCGGGATACATCGACGCGCCGCCGGCGGAGATGGCCGAAAGCAACTGACCGCTTCGTGAGCCAGGCGGACGGCGCCACAGCGGACGTGCGGATCGCGTAACGGCAATCATGAGACTGGTCCGAATCGCGGCGCTTTCCGCGCTCATCGTGGCAGTCGTACTTGGCGGTGCGGCGGCGCTGATCGCAGTCAACCAGTCGCGCATCGTCGGTTACGTTCTGGCCTCGGTCCGCAACCGCACCGGCGTCGATATCGTCCCGCGCGCCAGCTCCGTTCATCTCGGCACTCACCTGATAGTCGTCCTCGACCAGCCCCAGGTCATCGCCAACGGGCATGAAATCGTCAAGCTGAAGTCGCTCCGCGCCATCGTCTCGTACCATTCGATTCTCGTCAGCAGCGGCCTTCCGCTCTACCGGCTGACCGCGACCAGTCCCGAAATCACGCTGCCTGTAGCCTCCTCCGACGCGACCGCGGCCCCGGTGCCGCGTCCAGGGGCGCAAACGATAGGCGCGCTGCAAGACGTGCTGCACGCGCTGGCGCGGATCGCGCGGCGCGTCGACACGATCGACGCCACGGTGCGCTACGCCGACGGCGCCGAGCTTGCCAACCATGTTGGAATCGTTGCGTACTGCACCCGCCGGGAGCCTTTGCTATGGCGGCTCAGGTTCAGGGGCTCGGCCCTTGGATCGCCCATTTCGGGAGCGCAAATAAGCGGGAAGATCAGTCTTGGCATTGGGGAAAATTCGCGGCCCGGCGAGTTTGCGCATGGGCAGGTGTGGACCTGGGACGTACCGCTGGAAGGAATCGAGACGGAGGGTTTCGCGTTGGCCGGCGCGATACAGGGCAGCCTTAAGTTCTCGCTTCATGACGATGGTTCGATAACCGGCGAGACCGATGCGGGTGCGCAGAAGCTGCTGCTCAAGAGCCAGCGGCTCACCGCGCCGATCGATCTGGGCGACTACTCACTCCATGCCGGCTTCGACATCACTGGCGGCAAGTATGCCGTCACGCAGATCGTTTTGCGCCGCGTCAACACGGCCGTGCTTTCCGGCAATACCGAGCTTCTAGGTCCTCAAAGCGAGAAACCGGAGTTGGGAATCCACGTGGGCGGGTTTCATTTCGACGCCGCCGCGGCCAAACAGACACTGCTGTCGGTCCGTCATCTGCCTGCCGACCTCGTTGATACGCTCAACCGGCTCAGTCTCGGCAAGGTCACCGTCGGCGACGTTACGCTCAGCGCCGCCCTCCACGAGATTAGGACGGCACCGCTCGATGCGATTCGCAAGAATCTGGTCGTCACCGGCACCATTGAGAACGTCGGTTTCACAATTCCAACGGATACGAAGCTGCCGCCGGTCGAAAATCTGAGCGCCCAGGTTGGTTACTCGAAAGGCTTGCTCACGATCTCGCAAGGCACCGCGAAATTTGGAAACTCTGCGATCCACGACCTCGTCGCCAACGCTAACCTCGGCAACGGAATCGAGGGTGCGGACTACAAGACCAGCGTGGACGTTGACGCAGACCTCGCCGGCCTCTTTCCGGCCATCGCCAAGTCGCTCGAGTTATATCAACTGAGAGAACGCGATCGTCTCGAACGTCTGAGCGGCCGCGCCGAAATGGTTGCTACCGCATCTGGAAAGCTGAGCGCGACGACCCTGGGTGCGCCCAAAGACTATCAGGTCCGCGCCGACGCAATCGGCGCCGTTCTCACTATCAAGGGTTCGCCCGGACCGCTCAAGGTTTCGCGCGGCACTGTCACCATCGATCCGCGTTCCATCAAGTTCGACCATGTGATGCTGGCGGCGACCGGTGGCGATGCGAGGCTGGACGGCGCCGCGAATTTCGCAAAGCAGGGAATCGCCGTGCATGATCTGACACTGGAACTTCATAATTTCCCGTCGGAAACGTGGTTGGCGCTGCTGGCCGATCCGTCCGACTTGGCAGTGAGCGGGCCGATTGGCGGCAAAGTCGTTATCAACAGCGATCCGAGCAATCCCGGCGCCATGATACCCGAGGGCAAGCTGACGCTCGCAAAGGGCGACGTGAAATTCAACTTCCTGCGTTCACCAATCGTGGTTCAAGGTGCGACGCTGACGATGCGGCACAAGCAGCTCCTTTGGTCGATGCCTGGCTCGAAGCTCGAAGACCAGGCGATCAATTTCCGCGTCACCGTAGCCGACTATCTGCATCCGTCGATTCGTATCGACGCTACCGTGCAGAAACTCGATCTCGAGGTGATGAACTTTGTGCGGATGCCGTGGTCGCCGGCCACACCGCCGATCCATTTTCCGGTTCCGTGCAGCGGGCATATCGAAGCGCGGGCGGGAAATCTCGCCGCCTTCCAGATGACCGACCTCAAGACCGATTTTACGCGCGACCCGGCCGGCGATTGGCGCGTTTATAACATGAGCGCGACCGCTTATCGGGGAAAGGTGAAGCTCGATCTTACCGGCCGTGCTCCGGACAACTGGATCCACATGACGGGCAGCGCCACCGACATAGACCCTGCGCCGCTCTTCATGCTGGGCGGCAAGAACAAGGAGTCGCCATTGCTGGGCCATCTTTTTGTGGCCATCGATCTGTGGGCCAACACCGACACAAACTTCTTCGAAACTCTTGCCGGCGACATGTCGGTGACGGTCAGAGACGGAACCCTCAACAAGTTTACGTTGCTTTCGCGCCTGCTCAGTTTCATCGACATCAAGAATTGGCTGAGCGCGCAAATTCCCGACCCGCGTGTCAATGGAATCCCGTTCAAAACGATCATCTCCGATTTCAAGGGCAAGAGCGGGCTCTTCTACACGGATAATTTCGTGCTGCAGGGGCCGGTGATGGATGTCACGGCGAACGGCAGCATTCAGTTGGGCGGGGGCGCGCTCGATATGCAGGTCGGCATGTTTCCGTTCGACACGGTGGATTGGGTGTTGAACCATATCCCTCTGATCGGAGAACGCCTCGGTGCGGGCACGGGTAAACTGGTCGCGGCGTACTTCCACGTTAGCGGCCCGGTGAGCGACCCGTCGATCACGCCGAAGCCAATCGCGTCGGTGGCGCAGTTCGTCAAGAAAACCCTCGGGATGCCGATAAACATCATTCGTCCGAACACGATCAAGTGAGCGCGTCGCGGCCAGCGCTGATCGTGTTTTGCCGCGAGCCGGTCGCGCATCAGGCCAAGACCCGGTTGATCGGAGCAATGACGGCCGCAGCCGCGGCCGCATTGTCCGACGCGTTCATTCGCGACGCGATGGCCAAAACCGTCTCGATCGGTCCCTCCCGGATCGTTATCGCGGCGAGCGCAGCGGGTGGCGTCGAGCGCAGCAAATACTTCCGGCGGCTGGCGCGGCGATTTGGCGCCGAACTGATCGATCAAGGAGACGGGTCGTTGGGCAAGCGGATGGCGCGGGCGCTCGAACCCTTTTCATCTTCGGGCGCGCTGCTGATCGGCACCGATACCCCTTCTCTTCCAATTCCGCTGCTCGCGGCCAGCTTCGAGGCACTTCGCCGCAGCCGGGTTCTGATCGCGCCGAGTCTCGATGGCGGCTACTACGCACTCGGCGTGCGCGGCGCGATGCCCCCGATCTTCACCGCGATCCGATGGGGCACCGGCGGCGTGTTCGATTCAACCGTAAAGCGTCTCGAACGCGCCGGCATTCAGTACGCGCTGGGTCCGGCGTGGTATGACGTCGATCGATGGGCCGACGTGATGCTGTTGGCGGCGCATCTGCGACTGTTGGCGCGAGCGCGCCGCCGCGGGGGCGCGTCGCCATGCCCCGCGACCGAGGCCGTTCTCGAGCAGCTTGGAGTCCTGCGTCACGATCGCTAGAGTACCCCGATGCGCGGCAAGACGGCCGCCGATTCATGATCGAGTTGATTCTCTACACACGCAACGACTGCGGGTTGTGCCGCGAGATGGAAGAGACGATTGCGGCCGAACTTCCGAAATTCGACGCGCGTCTGCAGCGGATCGAGATCGACGGCGACCCCGGCCTCGAGGCGCGCTTCGGAGTCGAAGTGCCGGTACTGTTCGTGAATGATCGCAAGGCGTTCAAGTATCGATGCAGTGCCGGCGAGTTGCGCAAACGCCTGGCACGCGAGGCGCGTGGCTGAGATGCCGCTTCGAACGCCGCATCGTCTGAAGGCAGTGCTCGTGACGACGGGCAGCGAGGAGCAGGCGGTCTCGATCGCGCGGGTGCTGGTGGGCGAAAGGCTGGCGGCCTGCGTCAACATCCTCGGACCGGTTCGGTCCATTTATCGATGGCGCGATGCGATCCAAGACGATCGCGAATACCTGCTGATTGCGAAGACCCGCGCCACTCATTACATCAAACTGGAGAAGCGGGTGCGCGAGTTGCATACCTACGAGGTGGCGGAAGTCCTGGCGCTGAATGCGGATCGCGGCTCGCCCGCGTACGTCAAGTGGGTGCTTGAATCGACCGGCCCGCCCCGCGCACCGGCGAAGAAGGGTCCGCGCAAACGCGCATCGAATCGTCGCAGAGGTTCCCAATGATCAGGATTGCGATTGCGGGCGCCGGCGCGATCGCCGAACGCGCGCACATTCCGGCGCTCCGGAGCGTCGCCGACGCTCAAATCATCGCGATACAGAGCCGCACCGCCGACAAGGCCGAGCGCGTTGCGCGGGCGATTTGGCCGGGCGACGCGGGCCGGCCGAACGTCTATTCCGATTTCGACGAGATGTTGGCGCGCGAGTGCCCCTACGCGGTCGGAATCTTCACGCCGAATTATTTGCATTGCGAATTTACGGTAAAGGCGCTCAGCGCGGGCGCGCACGTGCTGGTGGAAAAGCCGATGGCGCCGACCGCCGCCGCCGCGCGCAAGATGGTCGATGCCGCGGCGAAGGCCCGGCGGGTGCTGATGGTCGCGATGCAGCAGCGCTTGGGCGGAATCGAGCGCGCTATCAAGGAGGCCGTCACGAGCGGGGCGATTGGCAGGCCGCATTTCATTCGCGCGCGCCTTTCGCACGGCGGACCCGAGTCCTGGGCGCCGGGACAGAAGTGGTTCACGACGGCTTCGGAAGCGGGTGGCGGCGCGATGCTCGATCTTGGAGTTCATGTCGCCGATCTTGCAATCTGGATCATGGGCGAGGTCGATTCCGTTTCGGGACAGGTCGGCATGCTCGTCAAACAGATCGAAGTCGAGGACACGGGCGCGATGATTATGCAGTTCAAGTCGGGCGCGATCGGCGTCGTCGAGGCGAGTTGGAGCAGCATGCCGCCGTTGTCGGCGATCGAGATTTACGCAAGCGAGGGCAGGGTGATGGCGGGTTATCCACGCCAGGACATCTCGATTCTGAAAGCCGACGGCAGTCCGGCGCCGGGGTTCTCGCGCGAAGAGGTGATGAGTCGTTTCGATCCGCGCGATCTGCTCGCTCCGTTTCGCGAACTCGCGGCAAACTTCGTCGGTGCGATTCAAGGCCGGGTGAAACCTTCGCCCGACGGGAACGACGGCCTGCGCGCGGTCGAGGCGATCGAGGCTTGCTATCGTTCGTCGCGGACCGGCAGTCGAATCAAGTTGCCGCTCGATTCATAATTCGCACCTGTTTCGCGAATCGATCGAAATTGTATGCGAAACCCTCCGTGGGTTTCGCGCATCCTTGGGCAGGGGTGACCCCTGCACCCAGTGAGAAGAGAAAAGAGAAGGTGCGGCCTGGCGGCCTGTTAAAACAGGGTAGGGAGAAAAGAGGCTGCCACCCGACGGGAACGACGGACTGTGCGCGATCGAGGCGATCGAGGCCTGCTATCGTTCGTCGCGGACCACCAGTCGAATCAAGTTGCCGCTCGATTCATAATTCGCACCTGTATCGCGAATCGATCAAAAAGATGAGCGGTAAGCTTTCGGCGCTGTCATGGGTGCTCGGCTCTGAATGGGAGGAATCGCTTGACACCTGAGGCAATGGGTCTCGGTTACCTGAGGTCAGGCGGTTTGCCACCGCCGATGCAACGTAACGCAATATGTCTCGCCGCCGATTAAAGTCGTTAAGCTTCGGAGTAGAGTTGATCAAATGCCTTCCGCAGCTCGCCATGACCGGGCATCCAGTCCAATTCGAATAGAATACGGCTGCTATCGGCCAAGCGGGAATTCGACCGCCCCAGTTTCGTCAGCAAGTAGCCAACGGCATAAGTGGATAGACTCATTTTGAAAGTCAATTCGATTGCAGCCCCGTTGTACACAGGGCCGTTGCTTTCCCAAAGCGTGCCATCGCTCGCGCCGGGCCGAGAGTGCGTGTAACGGCAAAGGTCGGAGTACAACTGGTCCGGCCACGAATCCTTCTTAAGAAACCATTGAGTCTCTTCTGACACAACTGCATGGAGATGGTTACGCCAGCCTGAGAAGCTCAACCTAGCGCCTCCTTTCGTCCAAGCAACATATTGGGGATCACTCGGCCTCAGATTACCGTAGGCGCCGGCAGCCACGAGCTCCAAGCCGGATCGCAGGTTCGCCAATGCTGATCTGTAGAAGCCATGCAGCAAATCAAACGTCGTGCATTGGAAGCAATCAGCGGCGTCAAGCATACCGGCGAACAGATTGTCTGGATTCAAAGGATTGCCGACGGCCTGGATCCAATCACCCCATAGTGAGTACAGAAGTTCCAGCCGCGCGCCCTCGTGATTTGATATCTTGATCGCCACGTCATCGGGCAGATGCATGATCCCGCTCCAAATTTCCGGCTTGATCAAGTCCGATGGCGGGACGTCCTCTCCCCCAGTTGCAAATTCATGCTCTTCGAGTACGCGGCGCAAGGCGCGGAAGTCGGAGAGTGGAAGTGGCTTGGACACTGATAAAATCCTCCGTAGCGTCCATGGTGACCATGACTTCAACGATCGACGTCATGACGGCGACGATGCTGTTATTCCCTCCAATAATACTCATATCCCACTGGGGCAAGCTGTTTAGCCGGTCGAACTGCCTTAACTGGTTTAATCGGCTTGATGGCTTTTACCGTCCGAACCTTTGGAACTGCCTTTATGCCCGTTCGTTTTCTTCTGAGATGCCATGCCATATAGATCTCGTGAGATGAGTCACAAAATGAGATTATTGCATTCCAATCACTACGGCCAGTCAAAGAGTTGGATCGAGCCGCCGACGAGCTGTGCTTCTTGCAACCCAAGTTTCAGCGGCTCCGGCAATTTAGGTTGGCGCCACCACTCACCCCCTCTTAGTCGCCCGACAACCTCCAATCTTTCGGCAACACTTGTGTTCCAGCCGAATACGAGACCTGCGAGAGCGCGTTTCGTCAACATCCGATGAAGCCCGACCGTTGGCGGCTCACCCGGGTTCCACGTTCGGATGCAACGCCATTCGCTCTGATAGGACCAGCGTCGTTTCTTCTGAAGTAGGTACAAAAGCGGGTTTGGGTTGTCCCGAAACGCTTTCCAAAGCGGCTTCGGATCGTCCGCATAGCTCACTTTGAAAGGACCGTCATCCGGAGCTACTATGAAGTCGCTTTCCAGCTTGATGCAAACACCGCGACCCCCAGCCGCGTAAAGCTCCCAAAGCTTCGGGTGCTTAGCGGAAGCGCTAAGACACAGCACTCCCGTATTATCCATGAAATTCTGAGTAGTTTCCGTGGCGCGACGCGACAGCTCCTCGTCCTGAAAGTCATAGCCGGGGAAAGCCATGTCTTCTTCGTCGTCGAATTTCGTGCGTGATCCAAACCACCACTGGTCGAATTGAAGCATGCGACCAAGCGACGAAAACTCATCATGCAGGGGCCGATACCGGTAGAGAAAGCGCGGCGGCACCAGCCGATCGTATTCCCGTCTCTTAGCCATTGCTGAAATCATTATAAACCCAAGTGTAGCTTGCCGCGTCGTGCGTCCTTGGCCAGGTAAAAGAGTCCTGGCCTGCGCCCGCAGAGACGCCGCGTCTTCGCGATCCGAAATCGTAACCGCCCAGCCGCTCCACCCCAGACCAATTTTTTCTCCCGGCCTCCAGTCTTGTGTGAGAGGCCGGGGAAAAAATTCCCTCTTTTCATTTGGGACACAAAGCAAACGGAACTAACGCCCTGCCCGAGGACGGGAAGCGGGCGCAGGAGGAAGGACAATGGCAGTGAACAAGGCAATCGCGATCGGCAATCTGGGCTAAGAGTTAGTAATCAACCAGTTCCGGAAGCGGACCCGCAGTCGAATCAAGCTGCCACTCGATTCATAATTCGCACATCTGAAATCTAGGCAAGCACAGGTCCGCCGCCTCTAAAATAACGGGCTGGGGCTCCGCAACTCGTCGCGGCACGCTTCGCTAAACGCAAGTAAAGGATCGATCGCGTCGCTGTTCACTACGCCTTGCAAGTCGCGGAACGTCTTGTTCGGCGCCTGGTACGTTTCGATGATGGTCTTGGCAACGGTTTGTGCGGTTTCGACGATCTTCGGCGACGATAGAACCCGCATCCTGCCGATCAGGGCGTACAGTTTAACGAACTTGGCGAGCTCCGCTTCGTTATGTCCTAAAGCATCCGCATACAATCGCGCCGATTCCTCAATAAAGTCCGCGTACAACTCCTCGCGCCTGGTTCTATGGTGCGCCAACTGCTCCGCTCGGGCCTGAGCTTTCTGGCTCAGCCATGACGACGCCAACATCATGAAGCCGCCGACCACTGATCCAGCGAGCGCGGCAAACGCGGAAAAGTACGCTGAGTTCATAGTCGCATCCTCATCCGCCACAGGTCAGGTTTTTAGAAGGCACAGCTTCCAACATCAGATGCGTCAGCCGCTTTTCGCCGCACGATCGGCTGTAGCCACGGCGGACACTTGGGGCGGATGCTTCTGCTCCGTGGGCCCTGCTTGGGGCTTCTCTCCCCGACGGATATGCGCCAGCCGCTCGACGATCACAAAGAGCGCCGGAACGAGGAAGATTGCGAAGGCCGTGGAGAAAAACATGCCGGTTATGGTGACCGTCCCGATCAGACGGCGGGCTTGGCCGCCGGCGCCCAAAGCGATCCATAAAGGAGACAGGCCGATGATGAACGCGAACGAGGTCATGAGAATTGGCCGCAGACGCACGCGCGCACCATTGAGCGCCGCGGCGACGACAGACTGGCCCTTCTCGAGCTCGGCTTTGGCGAACTCGACAATCAGAATCGCATTCTTGGCCGACAGACCGATCAGCATTATGAGACCGACCTGGGCATAGACGTCGTTGTCGAGATGGCGTGACCACAGGCCGAAGAATGCGCCACATACTGCGACCGGGACGCTGAGCAGCACGCTGAAGGGCAGCGACCAGCTTTCATAGAGAGCGGCCAGGATCAGAAATACCAGCACCAATGACAGCACGAAGACGCCGGCCCCGCCGCCAGCGACTGACTGCTGGTAAGAGATTCCGTTCCAGGCATAGCCCATGTCGTTGGGGAGGACCTCGTTTGCCACCTGCGTGACCGCATTCATCGCCTGGCCGGTGCTGTAGCCCGGCGCAGGCAACGCGAAGATCTCGATGCCGCGGTACTCGTTGAAGCGCGTGGTGTATTCGGGTCCGAACACATGCTGCATGTCTACAAGCGTCGACAGCGGAACCATCGAGCCCTGCTTGTTTCGGACGTAAAACTGACCAACGTCAGTCGCCCTGGCCCGATACTGCGGCTCCGCTTCGACGAACACCTTCCACACGCGCCCGAATTTGTTGAACTGATCGACGTAGTAGCCGCCGAGCAGGGTTTGCAATGCGCTGTACACGTCTTCGATCGAAACGCCGAGCTTGAACACTTTGTCCTTGTCGACCGCGGCGAACATCTGCGGAGTCGCCGGGTCGAACAGGAGGTTCATAGGCCCCAGCTCGGGCCGTTTTTTAGCCGCGGCGAGGAACTTCTGAGTATTCTGCCAAAGGTAGTCGACCGTTTTGCCAGCGTGATCTTGAACGAAGAAATCGATGCCGCTGGCCTGGCCGACTCCGGGAATCGCGGGCGGCAAGAAGCCAAAGACCTGGGCATCGGGCAGCGCCGCCATCTTGCGGTTTACGTCGGCGACGATCGTTGCGGCTTGCAAAGCCGCAGCCGTCCGATCGCCATACGGTTGGAGTTGGCAGAAGTAGAGCCCGCTCCGGCTGCTGCTCGTCTGGGAGAGGATGCTGTAGCCGGAGACGGCATTGTAATAGTGGATCCCGGGCTCGTGCTTCAGGATCGCGTCGACCTGCCTCATCACAGCGTTGGTGCGCTCAAGCGACGCGGCGGGCGGGAGCTCGACGTTCATAAAAAAGTAGCCTTGATCTTCGTCGGGCAGGAATGATTGCGGCAGAATTCTTCCAAGCCCGCCGGCGAGGACGGTAAAGCCCACTAGCAAAAGGATCGCGACCGCGACCTTGCGGATGAGCAGGTCGCAAGTCCGCACGTAGCCATTTTGCGCCCGCGCGAAACCCGCGTTGAACACCGCGAAGACGCGCGCGAGTGGCCCGCGACCGGGTGCGGTGCTTCTCGGACGTAGCAGCAGTGCGCCGAGCGCCGGGCTCAGCGTGAGAGCGTTGAAGGCCGAGAGTAGAACGGAAAATGCGATCGTCAGTGCGAACTGGCGATAAAGCGAGCCCGTTATTCCCGCCATGAATCCGGCCGGGATGAAGACGGCGGACAGCACGAGTGCGATCCCGACCAGCGCTCCGCCAACCTCGTCCATCGCTTCCAGCGCCGCGTCTTTGGGCGACCGCCCCTGCTCGATCTTTGCCTCGATCGCTTCAACCACGACGATTGCGTCGTCCACCACCAGGCCGACCGCCAGCACCAGGCCCAGCAGCGCGAGCGTGTTGACCGAGAACCCGACCGCGGGGAAGAACATGAAGGCTCCCACCAGCGAGACGGGGATGGTGAGCATTGGGATCAACGTCGCGCGCCAGCTTTGCAAAAAGATGAAGACCACCAGGATCACCAGGCCGATTGCTTCGAGCAGCGTCTTGACGATCTCGAAGGCGCCCTCGGTCACAGGGACGGTCGTGTCCAAGGTCAGGCCGACTTGCATGTCCGAGGGAAAATGGCCCGCGAGTTCCGCCATTTTGGCCTTGGCCAGCCTGGCGGCAGCGAGCGCATTGGAGCCCGGGTTCTGGTAAAGGCCGACGATCGCGGACGGCACTCCGTTGGTGTACGCCTGCTGCGTATAGGTTTCCGCGCCGAGCTGAATCCGGGCGACATCCTTCAGCCGTACCAGCGATCCGTCGGGGTTGGCGCGAACAATGATGTCTCCGAACTCGTCCGCGTTGAGCAGACGGCCCTGTGCGCGCACGGTGTAGGTGAGTTGCTGGCCCGGCGGCGCCGGCGCGCCCCCAATTTGACCCGCGGGATTGACGACGTTCTGGGCCGCGATGGCGTTCTCGAGGTCTGCAACCGTCAACTGAAGCTTGGAAAGAATATCCGGTGCGACCCAAATCCGCATCGCATAGTTGGCCGCTCCGAATACCTTGACCTGGCCGATGCCGGGAATCCGGGCAAGCTCGTCTTCGATATTGATCGCGACGTAGTTGGATAGGAAGGTCTGATCCCACGTCCGGTTCGGCGAACTTATGGTAAACACCAGCAATGGGATGCCGACCGTCTGCTGCGTCGTCAGCCCGTAGTTGCTGACCTGTTCAGGCAGGCTCGAGGTCGCTTGGGCCAGCCGGTTCTGGACCTGGACCTGGTCGAGATCGACATTAGTGCCAACCTCGAAACTGACCTGCAGCGTCATCGTCCCGTCGTTGCCGTTGATGGACTGCATGTAGATCATGTTCTTGGCGCCGTTGACCTGCTCCTCGATCGGAGTGGCGACACTAGCCTCGACGGTGAGCGCATCCGCGCCGGTATAGATCGCTGTGGTCTGGATCTGCGGCGGCACGATGTCGGGGAACTGCGCGACTGGAAGCCGCAAGACCATAACCGCGCCGGCGATGACGAAGAAGATCGCGATAACGATCGCAACGATCGGGTGATTGATGAAAAACTTCGACACTGCGCTAGCTATGGCTGCCTGAGGTCGGGCCGGGCGAGGGCGCTTCGCTGGCGGGTCCGGGCGTGCGGTCAGGTGCGGGCTGGGCGGCTACGACGTGCGGATTAACTTCCATCCCGTCGTTAACCTTCTGCAGTCCCTCGGTGATGACGCGTTCGCCGGGCGAGACTCCCCGCTCGATGACTCGAAGGCCGGCTGCCTGCTGGGCGACCTCGACGGTGCGCATCGAGACCTTGTTGTCCGAGCCGACGACGGCGACCTGGTATTGCCCCTGGGTCTCGAGCACGGCGCTCTGCGGCACGAGCAGCGCGTTATGCAAGACGCCGGCGGCGACGCGGATCTTCGCGTACTGACCAGGGCGCAGAATATTGTTGGGGTTCGGAAAAGTTGCCTGAATCTGAATCGTACCGGTCTGGATGTCAACCTGCCCATTGGCCGCGTAAAACTGGCCTGGATGTTGGTAGGTCTGACCATTGTCCAGGATCATTTGGAACGGCAGCGCCGGCATCGCGACTCCGCTCTCCACCGCGTTAATCCGTGCCGCGAATTGCATGTAGTCCTTCTCGGGGATTGGGAATGTGACTTTGATGGGGTCGAGCTGCGAAACTGTCGTCAGCAGAGTCGTGGTGCCGACCAGGTCGCCGATCTGGGCCTGCGCGATTGCCGCCACGCCATCTATCGGCGAGTAGACCTTGGTCCATCCGAGGTTGAGCTTGGCGTTCTCGACCGCCGCCTGCGCCGCTTGCACTTGCGCCGCACTCCCCTTAAACGCTTGGGTGATGTGGTCGAAAGTCTCCCTGGGAATCACCTGTGCTTGATAAAGCTTGGTATCACGGTCAAGGTCCTGTTGATTTTGCTTTAGGGTGGCTTGTTCCTCGGCGAGTGTGCCGAGCGCCTGGTCGAGCGCGGCCTTATACGAGCGATCGTCGATCTCAAACAGCAGTTGATTGGCGTGCACGTGCGAGCCGTCTCGGTAATCCTGCTTCAGTAAATAGCCGGAGATTTTTGGATAGATCTTCGCGTTGACGAACCCAACGGTGGTGCCGACAAAATCCGAGTACGATGTCACGTCCTGCTGGATGACGTCGGTGATTGCGACTTCGGGGACGGGTGGCGCGGCGGTCAGCGCCGGCTTTTTGCAGCCCGACGGAACAACGGCCATCGCTGCCACGATGATAGACACGCTTACGATGATCAATCGGCTTCCCATCGAAGTATTCAATAAATTAAGTTCGACCATCTTGACAAGTGTGACGACTATGGCTAAAGATGACGAATATGTCAAGTATGACAAATACGTCATTCGGAGGGCGGATGAAGCCAACCCCGACTCGCGGAACTGATCGGACACTGCGGCGGATTCCAGGCCGGCGTGAGCGGCGCAAGCTGGCAACTCGCCAGACGCTACTGGACGCGACTCAGGCTCTGCTCGCCAAACGAAGTTTGGATGCACTGAGCGTCGACGAAATCGTAAAGCGCGCGGACGTGGCCCATGGAACCTTCTACAACTACTTCGCCGACAAGGACGCCCTCGAACGCGAACTCGCATCGCAGTCCCGTGCGCGGATCGAAGGTGAGATCGCGCGCGTGAACGAGGGAGTCATCGATCCGGCGGAGCGAATCGCACGTGCATTCCTGAGCGTCCTACACCTCGGCATCAGCGCACCGCAGCAGGCAACCGCAATAATGCGGCTTTTCCCGCGCGCCACCGATCCGGCGGCGCCAATCAACGCGGGAGCGCGCCGCGATGCCGCGGAAGGCATGACTCAAGGCCGGATCGTCGCGACCTCCGAGGATGCCGTGGTCGCGTGCGTAATGGGTGTTTTCACGGCCGGAGTGAACCGCGCGCTCGACCTACCGGCGGGCCGTGTACGCGAATTCGCACAGGGACTTGGCACAATTCTGCTTCATGGGCTTGGCCTCAAACCGGCGGAGGCGGAGAGCATCATGCGTGACGCGATCGAAGCAATTCTCCCACGGCAGTAAGGAGTACCTCATGGGAATCAAGATTCAAGATATCGCATACGTAAGATTCCACGCGCCGGATCTCGACCAGATGGAAACGGTTTTGACCGAGTTCGGGATGGTCCGTGCAGACCGAACTGGCGACGCGCTTTACATGCGCGGCCTCGACGGAGATGCATTTCTTCATGTGACGCACAAGGGCGAGCCGCGATTTGTCGCAGCTGGATTCGAAGCCGTATCAATGCAAGACCTCGAAGCGCTCGCTCGAGAAGAAAAAGCGTCGCTCGATCGTCTGGATGGACCCGGCGGCGGCTCTCTACTAAAGCTAACGGATCCCAACGGCTTCCAAATAGAAGTAGTCGCGGCACGTGCACCGGCTGCGCGAATCGAGCCACCTGCGCGAGCTCCCCTCAACGACGCCTATACAACGCCACGGCTCAACGCGCGCAAGCGCCTCGCAAAAGGGCCCTCGCATGTGAAGCGTCTCGGCCATTGCGTGCTTAATGTGAAGAACTTCCGCGAGTCGGAAGCCTGGTACAAGTCGCGCTTAGGGCTCATTACTTCCGACGAAATCAATCTCGGATCTTCCGAGCAGGCGCTCGGCGCATTCCTACGATGCGATCGCGGCCCGATCCCGAGCGACCATCACACAATGTTTCTGCTGGGAACCGGCAAGCCCGGATTCAATCATGCCGCTTTTGAAGTAACGGATTTCGACGATCTGATGTGCGGCCATGACTGGCTCAAACAGAAGGGACGCCGTCACGAATGGGGCGTCGGGCGCCATCTGCTTGGGAGCCAAATCTTCGACTATTGGCGTGACCCTTGGGGACACACGCTGGAGCATTGGACCGACGGCGATCTTCTGGACGCGGCCTGGGGTTCGCGCGTTTCATCAATTCAAGAAGTAGTTGGTACCCAATGGGGGCCGATGCCGCCCAGCACGATGGGAACCTAAGGAGATTTCTTGAGATGAAGATAGTCCGCTATGTGGAGAAAAACGGGGTCAAGCTTGGTGCCGTCAAAGGCAATGGCGTCATTGATCTAACCCGCTCATTCCCTTCTCTGTCCGACAACGCAATCGAGCTAATCCAACAGTGGAGCGAAGCTAAGCCCCAACTGGAGAAGATCGTTTCAGACAGCGCGCCGGATGCAGCTTTGGCAAACGTGCGGCTGCTCGCCCCAGTAGCGCGACCCGGTAAGATCATGGCGATCGGTCTCAACTACGCGGACCACATCAGAGAGACAGGTCAAAAGATGCCGCCTCATCAAATCTGGTTCACCAAGGCCGTGACCTCGATCAACGGACCGTTTGATCCCATCGAGCTGCCGATCGCTTCCGCGCAGGTTGATTACGAGGCAGAGCTGGTGGTGGTTGTCGGCAAGCGCTGCAAGCACGTTCCGAAGGAGAGCGCAGCCGATGTTGTATTCGGCTATTGCGTCGGCAACGACGTGTCGGTGCGCGACTGGCAGATGCAGACCACGCAATGGGTGCTCGGCAAATCGTTCGATACGCACGCGCCCATCGGTCCCTGGATTGTTACCGCGGACGAGATTGGCGATCCCCACACGATGGGCATCCGATGTTTCGTCAATGGCGAGCGACGCCAAAATTCCAATACCGAGAACCTCGTGTTCAACGTGTACGATCAGATTGCGCACCTGAGCCGCGCCATGACGCTGGAACCCGGCGACATGATCTTTACGGGAACTCCAGGTGGCGTCGGGCTTGCGATGCAGCCACCGCAGTGGCTGAAGGCAGGCGACAAGGTGCGTGTCGAGATAGATCGCATCGGATCCATCGAGGCTGAAATGCAGCCTGAGCGTGCAAGCCAAGCCGCTTTATCCTGGAGGTAATAGTCAATGACGTACGAACTCGTGGAGACCGCGAGACGGATCGCGCCGGAGCTTGGGGAGACCGCCGCCGAGGACAACGCGCTCCGGAGGCTCAGCGATCGCACCTGGAATATTCTCATGGACAACGGTTTTTTGAGATCGCTTCAACCAGCGCGATGGGGCGGCGGCGAAGTATCGCTGATGGAATTTGTCGACGCCACGATCGAGCTCGCGCGCGTTTCGCCTTCAGCTGCATGGATCGCAGGCGTGATCGGGTTACATCCGTGGCAACTCGCTCTCTTTGATGAAAGAGCGCAGCAAGAGATGTGGGGTAAGGACCCCGCCCTGATGCACTCCTCGTCTTACAACCCTACCGGCAAGGCCGAGAAGGTGGCCGGCGGCTACAAGCTTTCGGGACGGTGGTCGTTCTCGTCTGGATGCGATCATTGTCACGGTGTGATGCTGGGAGCGATTTGTGGCACGCGCGACGTGTTGGGCAGACCAGTAGCGGACTTCAAGTCTTTTCTCTTGCTGGGCGATCAATATCGCATCGACGACAACTGGCATGTTGCGGGACTCAAGGGCACCGGCAGCAAAGACATCATTGTCGAAAACGCTTTCGTACCTGAGTATCGATCTCAGTCACTCATTGACTATGCGATGAATGCGCCACTGCCGGGGCAAGAGCGCAACAGCGGCCCGCTTTATCGATTACCTTGGTCAGTAGTCTTTAATACGGCGCTGGTTGCTTCGGTGCTGGGCGCTTCGCGCGGGTTCGTCGATGCCTGGATTTCGCAGACCCGCGAGCGCAAGTTGAGCTTGGGCGGAAGGGCGGCCGACGATGCTCTCATGCAGCGGCGCCTCGCCGAGGCGATCTGGCTTATCGACGTCACGATCACGCGACTGCGAACCGACATCGCGGAATTGTGGCAGATGGCGCAGGAGCGCGCGCCGGTTCCGATGCAACTCAAGGCGCAGGTGCGCTGGAACATGAACCGCGGATGCGACTTGGTCGCGCAGGCGATCAACGATCTGTTTCGGGCGTCAACTGGACGCGCGGTGTTCGTCGATCATCCGCTACAACAGCGCTTTCAAGACATCGAGGCGGCGATGGCGCACGCGTACCTGTCTCCGGATCCGCTCGCAAAGGCGGTGGGCGGATATCTGTTGGGTGCGTCGCAGCCCGAATTTGTCCTGTAGGGGTGCTTATCTCACTTTACGGCGCTCAAAGGAGAAGATGCGTGCCATGACCACAGTCGCAAGAAAGTCGGAGGGCGTCCTTTACGACGAAAAGACATCTACGATATCGGCGTATGGTCCGGCCCGCTCGACGATCAACGGGACGCCCCTCACCTCGGACGAGTTGCGCAAGATCGACGCCTACTGGCGCGCCAGCCTCTATCTGTGCCTCGGAATGCTGTACCTCAAGGAGAACCCCCTGCTGCGGGCGCCACTTACGCCGGAACAAACGAAGCCACGGTTGCTCGGCCATTGGGGCTCGGACCCCGGTCAGAGTTTCACCTACATTCACTTCAACCGCCTAATTAACAAATACGACCTGAATGCAATCTTCATCTCGGGTCCCGGGCACGGGGCGCCCGCAGTTTTGTCTAACGCGTACCTCGAGGGGACGTACTGCGAAATATATCCGGACAAGAGTCAGGACCTCACCGGGATGCAGCGCTTCTTCAAACAGTTCAGTTTTCCGGGCGGTATCGGCAGCCATGCCACCCCCGAAACGCCGGGAAGCATCCACGAGGGAGGCGAGCTCGGATACAGCATATCGCACGCGTACGGGACGGTTTACGACCGCCCGGATCTGATCACTCTCGTGATGGTGGGTGACGGCGAGTCCGAGACCGGGCCCCTTGCGACAAGCTGGCACAGCAACAAGTTCGTCAATCCGATCACCGACGGCGCCGTGCTGCCCGTATTGCACCTCAACGGCTACAAGATCAATAACCCTACCCTGCTTGCCCGGATCAGCCACGAAGAGCTCGAGGCCCTCTTCGTCGGTTACGGTTATACCCCCTACTTCGTCGAAGGCAGCGACCCGCAGAGCATGCACCAAGCGATGGCCGCCACGCTGGAGCATTGTGTGCTTGAGATTCGCAAGGTCCAGGAAGAGGCGCGGGCGACGGGGAAGGCTTTCCGGCCGCGCTGGCCGATGATCATACTACGCAGCCCCAAGGGTTGGACTGCTCCGCGGAAGATTGACGGCCATTACTTGGAAGGCTTCTGGCGAGCGCACCAGATCCCAATCGCGGATATCACGACCAACCCAAGCCATCTGAAAGTGCTCGAGGGATGGATGCGCAGCTACAGACCCGAAGAGCTGTTCGACCAGACTGGTCGGCTGATTCCCGAGTTGCAGGCTCTGGCCCCGAAGGGACCGCGACGGATGAGCGCCAATCCGGTCGCTAACGGCGGTCTGCTGCGGAAGCCGCTCGATATGCCTGACTTCCGGAGCTCGGGAGTCGCGGTCAAGAAGCCCGGCGCCACTCTGGCGGGGAACGTTCCGACATTGGGTAACTTCCTTCGCGAAGTGATGCGACTGAATATGGACCGCTTTCGGGTCTTTGGACCCGACGAGACGCAGTCCAACCGTCTAGAAGCGATCTACGAGGTGGGCAAAAAAGTCTGGCTGGGAGAATACTTTCCCGAGGACGCTGATGGCGGCGAGCTCGCTCCTAATGGACGCGTGATGGAGATGCTGAGCGAGCATACCGTCGAAGGGTGGCTGGAGGGTTATATACTGAGTGGCCGGCACGGTTTGCTCAATAGCTACGAGCCATTCATCCATGTCGTCGATTCGATGTTTAACCAGCACGCCAAGTGGCTGGAGAAGTGTAACGAGCTGCCATGGCGCGCGGATGTGTCGTCACTAAATTTGCTTATCACGGCACTGGTCTGGCGGCAGGACCATAACGGGTTTACGCACCAAGACCCAGGTTTCCTCGATGTCGTAGCCAACAAAAGCCCGAGCGTTGTTCGCGTTTACCTGCCGCCCGACGCAAACTGCCTGCTCTCCGTCGCGGACCATTGCCTGCGAAGCGTCAACTATGTGAACGTCATCGTCGCGGACAAACAGGTGCACCTCCAGTACCTGGACATGGAGGCGGCAATCGAGCACTGCACCAAGGGTGTCGGCATCTGGAACTGGGCCAGCAACGATCAGGGCGCCGAACCCGACGTAGTAATGGCAAGTTGCGGCGATTGTCCAACGATGGAGTCTCTGGCCGCCACAGCTCTGCTCCGACAGCACTTGCCGGACATCAAAGTCAGGTTTGTGAACGTGGTCGACCTGTTCAAGCTCGTGCCCAGCACCGAGCATGCGCACGGACTGACAGATCGCGAGTTCGAAGCTCTATTCACGCCGGACAAGCCGGTAGTCTTCAACTTCCATTCCTATCCATGGCTCATTCACAGACTCACCTACCGCCGGCCTGGTCAGCACAACATCCACGTACGCGGCTACAAGGAAAAGGGGAATATCAATACCCCGCTGGAGCTCGCGATCCAAAACCAGACGGATCGCTTCAGCCTGGCGATCGACGCGATCGATCGGATCCCGCGATTCCAGGTTAAAGGAGCCGATGTTCGGGAGCTTCTGCTCAACCAGCAGATAAAAAGTAAAAACCACGCGCACCAGTTCGGTATCGATCCGAGGGACATCACGGACTGGCAGTGGCCATTCTGAAAGGACCATTTCTGAAGGAAACGAACTTATGGGTGAAATGCTCCCCACGCTTTACATCGCGAGGCACGGCGAGACTGCGTGGAGCCTCTCGGGCCAGCATACTGGGCTTACCGATCTGCCATTGACTGAGCGCGGAGAACGCAACGCCCGTCACCTCGCCAACGAACTCCGAGGTTCGTCCTTCGCCCACGTATTTACCAGTCCACTACAACGAGCGCGCCGCACATGTGAGCTGGCTGGGTTCGGCGCTCAAGCCGAGGTCGATCGCGACTTGGTTGAATGGAATTACGGTGAATACGAGGGACTTCGCACTGAGGAGATCCGTGCCAAGCGCCCTGGATGGAAGCTATTTCGCGATGGCTGCCCCGGGGGCGAGTCGGTCGGCGACGTTGGAGCGAGGGCTGATCGCATGGTTGACCGCGTGCGTTCGGTCCAGCAGGACGTTCTGATTTTTTCGAGCGGGCACTTTCTCCGCGTACTAGCGGCACGTTGGCTGGGGTTCGAACCGCAGGCTGGGGAACATTTTCTACTGAGCACGGCGAGCCTGAGCGCGCTTAGCTATGAAGATGATCTGACGCGGCCGGTGATCAAGTTTTGGAATGATTTGCACCATCTCATGCATCACTAAGATCAAGCTGCCGGACTGCCGTTACGAAACTCGACGATCAATCACAGGGGAAAAGAAGTGGCAACTATTGTTAGAGCGGCGCTTTCCGACACCATGGAAAAGCTCATCGCGCAGTATGGTTGCGGCCCCGTAAAATTCAGCGGAGCTGACGAGGCCCTATATGAGCGCCATCTCCTTTTCGACAGTGTTACGGACGTAAAGGTCGCCGACGCGCGCGATCGCTTTGAAGCGATTGCACGATCCGTACGCGACGTACTTTCCCAGCGTTGGATCCGCACCGAGCAGACGTATGAGAGCAGGAATCCCAAACGTGTCTATTATTTGTCGATAGAATTTCTTCTCGGTCGCTCGCTCGCCAACAACGTTCAAAACCTCCTGCTCGACCCTGTGGCGGAGCAATTGATCAAAGAGAAAAATCTCGATCGGCTGGGTTTGCTGGAGCAGGAACCCGACGCCGGTCTCGGCAATGGAGGCCTCGGCCGGCTCGCTGCTTGCTTCCTTGATTCTATGGCAGCGATGCAACTCCCAGGAATGGGCTATGGGCTGCGCTACGAATACGGGATGTTCAAGCAATCAATCGACAATGGCTGGCAGCAGGAACGCCCGGACAATTGGCTGCGTCGCCCGGACCCTTGGGAAGTAGCTCGTCCGCATGAAAGAGTCAAACTGCAGCTCAACTGCTCCATTGAGGTCTGCGGGGGAGCGCTACATCCGGTCAGCGATCGGCCTTCGACGCTGATCGGGATTCCCTTTGATCGTCCGGTGGTTGGCTACGGCGGCAAGACCATAAACACGCTAAGACTGTGGGCCGCCGCCGCTCCAGACGAGTTCAACTTTCAAGAGTTCAGCCACGGCGATTTCGTCGGCGCCGTGGCAGAGAGGCTCGGGGCTGAATCCCTCACCCGAGTCCTCTATCCCGACGACTCCACCAGTTTGGGGCAGGGCCTGCGCTTTGTGCAGGAGTACTTTCTGGTCGCCTGCGCGCTTGCCGATATTGTGCGGCGGTTCCGGCACGACAATCCCGATTGGAGCGCCCTTCCTGAGAAAGTAGCGATACAGCTCAACGACACACATCCGGCGATGGCGGTGCCGGAGTTGATGCGGATCCTGCTCGACGAGGCGAAGCTGCGGTGGGACGAAGCCTGGGACCTGACGCGAAGAACGCTGGCATACACCAATCACACGCTGCTACCCGAAGCTCTCGAAAAATGGCCGGTTGAGTGGTTTCGGATGCTTATACCGCGCAATCTGGAGATCATCTTCGAGATTAATCGGCGGTTGCTCGACGACGTTCGGACGCGCTTCAAGGACGACGACGGCCGTGCCGCTCGGATCAGTCTGATCGAGGAAGGCTCGAACAAGCACGTCCGGATTGCCAACCTGGCGATCGTCGGGTCGCACAGCACCAACGGTGTAGCCGAGATTCACTCTCAATTACTGCGAACGACGACGGTCAAGGATCTGGCCGAATTGTTTCCCGAACGCTTTAACAACAAGACGAACGGCGTCACGCCCCGGCGCTGGTTGCTGCTGGCGAATCCGGCCTTGACCCGCACCATCACAGAGGCGATCGGCGAAGACTGGATTACCGATCTGAGCCAGTTGAGCAGACTGAAGCCGCTTGCCGCGAACACAGCCTTTCGCGACAACTTCCGTGAGGCCACTCGTCAGACGAAGATTCGGTTTGCTGACTGGCTTAAGTCGAAGTTCGGGGTAACGGTAGATCCGGATTCAATTTTCGATAGTCAGGTTAAACGCATCCACGAATACAAGCGACAGCTACTGAACGCCCTCCGCATAGTGGTGCTGTACAACCGACTGCTGGAAAACCCCAATGCGCAGATACAACCGCGGACCTTCTTCTTCGCCGGGAAAGCGGCACCAGGCTACCACCTCGCCAAGCTCATCATAAAGTTCATTAACAATGTGGCCGATAAGATCGACAACGACCCTACGATGCGAGGTCAAATCAAAGTCGTGTTTGTCCCTGAGTACGACGTTTCGCTGGCAGAACGGCTGATTCCCGCCAGCGACGTTTCCAATCAGATTTCAACCGCCGGCTACGAAGCCAGCGGCACCAGCAACATGAAGTTCATGATGAACGGGGCTCTGACAATCGGCACCCGCGACGGAGCTACTATCGAGATGGCGCGGGAAGCTGGCGAGGAAAACCTCTTCCTGTTCGGTCTCACAGCCCAGGAGGTGGCCGATAGCCGAAGCTGGTACAATCCGCGCTGGCACTACGACAATGAACCCGAGACGCGCGCCTCGTTGGATCTGATCTTTTCCGACCACTTCAGTCCTAACGAACGTGGCCTATTCGAGCCGTTGCGGGACACTCTCCTTACGCATGGCGATTACTACATGCATCTGGCGGACCTCAGATCGTATCTGGACGCGGACCACAGACTCGTCGAGTTATACGCGGATCCGGACGAATGGTCGCGTAAGGCGGTCCTGAACGTCGCCGGCTCCGGCAGGTTCTCCAGCGACCGAACCATCGCAGAGTACGCGAGAGACATCTGGAATGTTGAGCCCTGCCCCGTCACTCCGGGTGATTTGAGCGGCCGGAATCCGAAGTTAAACCAATCATGAATGTCAGTCCAAAAGCAGGAAAACTCGCCTGTGTGTGGCGAATTACTGATTTTCCCAGAATCAGCAATTCGCCAGACACAGGGTCAGCGGCTCGATTCGCCGCGAGTGGCCTGGATCATATACTCGTGATCAACGAGCGCCATCTGCGCCGGGTCCTGTCCTCGTACCTCGATTACTATCACCGCTCGCGGACCCATTTGTCGCTCGACAAAGACTGCCCGGATGCGCGCCCCATCCAACCGCCGAATTGCGGCGAGGTGATCGCGATTGCGCAAGTCGGCGGGCTTCATCAGCGCTACCAACGCCTCGCCGCCTGACCTGCTTTCGAGGGCTGCGCCATCTCCGACGCTCACGCACTGTGTGGCAAGCCTTGCCATCGCGTACAAAATCCACATGGCGAATACCGACTGCACGGACTGACCCTCGCGATCGGGGGATCACCTCGTGCGTTTCATCGCACCCTACTTGCCGCAGCCCAGAATCTGACACCAGATAGAGTTTTGCGCAGCCACAGGTATGCAAATCTGGCTGGTGATCAAGACTTACTCGTGCAACCTCGTCGAGCCTTCACCACGCCAACCATTGCTTGTATAGCCATTTGCGCGCGGGTGTGCGGCGCGTATCGAGGTATGCGTCGGCGGCCATTTTGATCGCCTGAGCCTGCGTTGGATACGGATGATTGACGCGCGCCAGGCGGCGCAAACCGATTCCCGCGGTCATAGCAGTTGAGAGCTCGGTTATCATTTCGCCGGCGTGGCTGGCGGCGACAGTGGCGCCCAGAATTTTATCGGTTCCTTCTCTCACGTGGATTTTGACAAAGCCTTCGTCCTCGCCGTCAGTAATCGCGCGATCCACGTCATGCATCATCACGGTAAAAGTCTTGACCGGGATGCCCTTCGCGCGCGCCTCTGTGACGTAGAGGCCAACATGCGCAATTTCCGGATCTGTGTAAGTGCACCACGGTATTGCCAGCGCACTCAGTCTCAAGCGGCCCCAAAATAGTGCGTTATGAACCACAAGGTGCGCGGCAGCGGCCTCGATGTGCGGAAATTTATGCTCTGAGCATACGTCACCGGCCGCATAGATTCGCGGGTTCGTGGTTTGCAGATAATCATTGATCGGAATTCCGGCCTGCATATCGTATTGCACGCCAGCCGCCTGCAGATTCATGCCTGTGACGTTGGGCACACTGCCGATGCCGACCAGGATCTCATCGACGGTCACGCTGAATTTGAAATCGCCGCTGACCATATCGACGACCTTTTGATTTCCTTCGGTGCGTACGTTGATGGTTTCGGTGTTGAGATGGATGCCAATCCCATCGCGCGCCATAGCGTCGGAGAGAATTTGCGCCGCATCGCGCTCCTCATTGCCCAGGAACATTGGATCGTTCTGCACGATGCTGACTTGCGAACCCAATCGACAAAAGGCTTGCGCCAATTCGCATCCGAGCGGACCACCACCGAGAACGAGCAGGCGGCGAGGGCATTCGGTCAGGTCAAAAACACTTTCATTGGTCAGATAACCCGCTGCGGCGATTCCGGGAATCGAAGGCGGCGCGGGTCGCGCGCCGCTGGCGACCAGCGCCCGCTTGAAGCGCAACCGCTTCCCCTCAACCACAATCGCATCGGGTCCGGCAAAGCGCGCCGCCCCGAAATACACATCGACACCCATCGAGCTCAGTCTCTGTGCCGAGATTCGGCGGCTCATGCGCGCACGCACACGTCGCATCCGCTCCATCACGGCTGAAAACTCGACGCTGATGCCGGTGGGTACTTGCGCACCAAAGTTTTCCGCATTGCGCATCTCTGCGTACAAGCGCGAGGTGCGAATAATCGCTTTAGAAGATATGCATCCGACATTGAAGCACACGCCCCCGAAACGATTACGCTCTATGAGCGCCACCTTCGCACCCACCCTGGCGGCACTCAGGGCCGTAAGCATTCCCGCGGGTCCAGCACCGATGATTACCAAGTTGTATGTCGCTACTGGCTCAGGATTCCGCCAGTCAGGAGGGCGAACATTTTGAAGTAGCGTTCGCTCATCGTCATTCGATGACATACGAGATGACAAGTGTTCCTGCCGCATCGGACGCCCTATCCAACCAAGAGATTAGTCATGATAACCAACCGCCTCGACCATCCGCATTACGTAGTCCCGTCCCGATGTACGGGCATTGACGCAACAGCCTCCAAATCAGTTGCGAGCGATAATTTTCGATCATCAACACAACAATACCCTGGTCGAGACCGAAATAACCCTCGCTGACCCAGCATCGCGATCCGTTGCGAGTATAAGTCGGATTGAAGCCGCTCGGCAGCTTGTATTCGCTGAAGGCCTCCGGATAGTGCTTGAAGAAATGGCGCGTGGCGGCCAGCGCCATCTCCGGAGCAAAAACTATCGACGCAAGGGTGGCAGACGGAGCGATAGTTCCATCGTCGGGCCCGTACGGCACGCCGCGAGCGGTATAGCCGAAAAAGCGACGATCCCTGCCATCTATTCTGAGCCGTTGCCAGCCTGGGCCGTCGCCGGCAGAGAAACCCCAGGAGTTCTCGCCATAGTCACGAAAATCGTGCGGATTGCGCATCGCGTATTCGCGCTGAATGTAAGTTGCCTGACGGCTGTTTTCGAAATAATCAACCCCCTTCTCGCGCATGAATCGATCTTGAATACTTCGGAAATCGATCCACGCGTGAGAGAACTGATGGATGAAAAGCGGGCCTGCATAGAGAAAATCGTGGCCGTACAGATTTTCCCATTGGTTAGTCGCGGTCCATGCCTGATAGCTATTAGGAATCGGATAGGTCGGTGAGGCCATCGCCAGGACATAGAGAATGATCGCCTCATTGTAGCCCTCCCAACCATAGTGGAGAAAACCACATTCCGGTTTCCATCCCTGAGAAAGAGTGGCTTTGCGATTCTGTGCCCAACGCCAATCGACGCGGCGATATAGTACGTCTGCAAGGTGTCGAATTTCAGTCTCGCTCTGAGTATTGTCAGTAAAATAAGCACCCGCGGTGAGTATTCCGGCAAGCAGCAAAGCAGTATCGATCAGCGACAGCTCCGACTGCCAAACCCGTTTGCCGGTTTGCGTGTCGAGGAAGTGATAATAGAAACCCTTGTAGCCAGATGCGTCCGGTTCCGCGCTCTGCGGGCTGTTCGAGAAAAAACGCAGCGTGACTAGCGTTCGATCGACGGCCTCATCGCGCGTCATCCAGCCCCGCTCGACCGCTACAGGGTAAGCGGATAGCGCGAATCCGACGACTGCGATGCTGGAGGGCGACCCTATCCGGGATGTATCGGCGACCAATCCATTGGCGGGGTTATATTCACTCAGAAAGTAGCCGAACGCCGCGCGCTGGAGTCGATCCAGCAGGTCGTCATCCGACAACGTAAGCGGATCAATCACGATGAGCCTTCGAACGCGACGCGATTGGGGAGTGGTGTTTCATCCGGGATTTCCATTTTCAATTCTGATTCACAGTCGCACCGACACCAGGGGTTTGCAAACGCGAAGTTCAAGCCCGAGTTTGAGCCCGAAGGTCCCTTCCATTACGCCGCAACGGACCAGCTCTGCCTCGCATTGGCCTAAAGCACCTGAAACCGGCGTTTTCCCGACCGAGTTATCAGACACTTATCCCTTTGCTCCCTATCCGTCACCGAAATTTGCTGTGACTCTGCAAGCCGCCTATCCTGCTGGCGAAGGCAGCATCGCAATTCTCCGCAGCATGCTCCCGAAAAGCCGCCGCGTCAGATGACTCTCCGCCAGCAACAGCCAGTAGTAACGTGCATGCTTTATTAAACGCCCGCCGGTTTTCACCAGGCGCTGCTGCAAGCTGGTTAGCGACCACTTCCCGATCGGCGCGGGCAGCGCCAGCCGCCGCCACAGTTTCCCGAGGTTATAGGCGATCAGACTCAGCCACAGCCGCACCTCTTTGGCGCGAAAGCGATGACAGGAAAGCCGCGTCATCGCGACCGCCTCGTTGCTCGAGGGTCCGCAGCCATTGGCTCATCTCGCACAGCAACTCGCGCATCTCACCGGACAGCTCGCTACTGTCATCCGCCAACGCCGCCGGCAAGCCGCGCTTAAACTCCTTCAGCTTGTTGAGCGGTGGCATAGAAAACCTCCTTCAAACTGATGCGTCGGCTGTTTCTCTCTCGCCAAGCGCGCCCTACTTCGGGGTCAGTGCCGAAGTCATGCTGTGTGTGGCGAATTGCTGATTCTGGGGAAATCAGTAATTCGCCACACACAGGTAAACGAGAGAAGGTCGGCAAACGCTATGTGAGCCGCATAATTCGCCTTGCCTTCCTGGCTCCGGAGATCATCGAGCAGATCGTCAAAGGCTGCCAGCCGCCGGAGCTCACCGCGGAGTCTTTGCTCAAGGATCGCACGCAACTGCCGCTCCAGTGGGAATCGCGCGCCGGATGCTTGGATTCCCCTTGCTGGCTTGATCCTTCTGATCGCGGCCCTCTGATCGAATCTCTACGCTGTCGAAGCGTCGAAGCATTCGGGCGTCGCGGTCCGCTCGTGCGCTCATCCGGCGGAAGACAGGCCAGCGCTCAGAGCGCCGAAGTCCACCGCCAAAAGTCGAAACAGAGAGAATCTCCGCGAACGGCCGCGGAATCTCCCAAGTGAGCATTTCTCCGGTGGCCTTTGAACTCACGAAGCGCCGCACACGCCGCGATTTCGTGCACTTCTTCAGAGAATTCAATACATCGAGGACTCGGGTGCGGAGCGCAGTCAAGTCGAACTCTCAGGCGACTTCCTGTAGCAGACTGGAACCGGCCCCGGCCGAGAGGGTAACGCGGAACGAAGAAGGGACCGAGCGTCAGAGCGCCCGATCCCTCAACTCACCTCTTGGTACTACTTCTTGCTTCTCGGCTTCTTCGCAGGTGCCGCCGATCCATACCGTTTGCTGAAACACTTGCGACACCGAGGATCGCGTCGTTTGATGAAGCTCGGAGCCAGGTCGTCAGAGCCGCAGTAGCGGCACACGAGCTTCTCCGCTTTCGGCTTACGCCCGGTCTTCTTCATCGGCGTTCTTGCGGACTTGGTGTTTACTGGCCCAGACTTCTTACCATTTGCCAATTTCGCGCGTTCCATTCTCTTTGATTCTCCTTCAGCCGTATATCGGCTGGCCACGGATGGTTGCTCTGTTGCGCCGACAAAGCGAGCGATGAGCGCTCATTTAGTGAGAGCGCCTGAACGATCGACGGCGATGGAAAGGCGAATGGGACGTGAACACCTTGACTGGCTTCGGCGGCGAACCAGAGCAATGTGTGTGTCTGCCCGCGAGGAGGCAGGGCGCATATGCAGGACGAGAGATTTCCTAAGTCGCCGGAAACGATCCGGCTGCAACTCGCTTCGCTGAAGGCGTGTGCGATCACCGAGCTGAAAGAGCAGTGGCGGGCGCTCTACAGCTCCGAGCCGCCGCTTCGCATCAGCCGCGAACTGCTGACCCGTGCCGTGGCATACCGAATTCAGGAACAAGTCCATGGAGGGCTCAAACCCTCCACCCGACGACTGCTCCTTCGTCTCGCCAACGACGCGCGATCGGGACGGCCGCTTAGACCTGAGCCGGCCCCAGCAGCGCCAGCGGGGACAGTATTGATGCGCGAGTGGCACGGCGTGACTCACGAGGTCAGGGTGTTGGATCGCGGGGCCCTTTACAAACGAAAGCGCTACCGGTCACTCACCGAGGTCGCCAAGGTAATCACCAGCGCGCACTGGAACGGGCCACAGTTCTTCGGTCTGCGCAGCAAGCGACAGGGGCCGAGTCATGGCTCGAAGTGACGGCGCTCCCAAACGCTGCGCAATCTACACCCGCAAGTCCTCCGAGGAAGGGCTGGACCAGAACTTTAACTCGCTGCACGCGCAGCGCCAGGCCTGCGAAGCATTCGTCAAGAGCCAAGTCGGCGAGGGCTGGCGCCTGATCAAGACAGCGTATGATGACGGCGGATTTTCCGGCGCGACCATGGATCGACCGGCCCTAAAAGCCCTGCTCGCCCACGTCAAGGAAAAGCGGATCGACGTGGTCGTGGTCTATAAGGTAGACCGCCTGACCCGCTCTCTGGCCGACTTCGCCAAGATCGTGGAAATCTTTGATGCCCACGGAGTTTCGTTTGTCGCGGTCACGCAGCAGTTCAACACCACCACGTCGATGGGCCGATTGACCCTAAATGTGCTGCTCTCGTTCGCACAGTTCGAACGCGAGGTGACCGGCGAGCGCATCCGCGACAAGATCGCCGCTTCCAAGCAGAAGGGGATGTGGATGGGAGGCACACCGCCGCTGGGCTACGACCTGCGCGATCATCGACTGGTGATAAACAAGGCCGAAGCCGAGACGGTGCGTTTGATATTCCGGCTTTATATTGAACACAAGACCTTGCGCAAGGTCAGACAAGAACTGGACCGCAGGTCGGTTACCTCCAAGCAATGGATGTCGAGAGGAAATGTGCGGCACGGTGGCTTCCCGTTCGGACGGGGAGCCCTCTATCACCTACTGGCCAACCCGATCTACGTGGGCGAGATCCGGCACAAAAGCATCGCCTATCCGGGTCAGCACGAAGCGATAGTCGAAAGAGCGACCTGGGAGCGGGTCCAGGAGATGCTGAGCAAGAAAGCTGCTCACCCCCGCGGACGAACGGTCAGGAAAAGCGCCGGTCTGCTCATGGGCAAACTGTTCGATGAGAACGGCGAGCCGCTGTATTCCTGCTGGGCGAAAAAGGGACAGCGGCGCTACCGTTACTTCGTCTCGAAGAGACTGGTCCGGGGAACCGCGAAGCCGAATGACCGTGGCTGGCGCCTGCCCGCTGAACGAACTGAACTGGCGGTGGCGGTCGGCATGCGACAGATCCTCTCGGATCGCGGCGCGCTGGCCTCAACCCTCAAGGCTTGCGGTTTCGCTGCTGCGGAACTCAAGCAGGCGATCGAAGCAATCGATGCCAAGGTCAATCAGCAGATCGAGACGACAGAGGATACGAGCACTCTCATCGAACGAGTCGAGCTAAAGCGGGACAGCATGCAGATCACACTCAATCTCCGCGCGCTTCTCCCCGCCGAGCGGTTCCCCGCTGGCGGAGCCTACCTCCGAATGACGCGTCTTGTCCTGCTGCGGCTGAAACGGCGTGGCGTCGAAACGCGCCTGGTGCTTCCAGGCGAAACGGTCGCAGTATCTCGGACAGATCCCGCGCTGCTTCGAGCCTTGGCCCGCGGGTATCAGTGGTTCGGTGAGCTGGCGGCGGGAACGGCTGTGTCAACCAGGCAGATCGCAGCCCGAGAAGGTGTCAGCGACAGCTATGTGCGACATCTGGTGCCGCTCGCACTGCTCGCTCCAGCAATCGTGGAATCCATCTGTGCAGGGCGGCAAGGCGTCTGCCTCTCAGCCGAGCGTCTGAAGACTCAGGCCGGTCTTCCAATCGAATGGAACGCGCAGCAGCGGCTCCTTGCGGATTAGAGGGCCGGGCCTCATCGCTTCTGACCCACCAAGGACCTTCGATCTCGCGAACGCTGAAGCGTCGGGGCGCGATCGGACACAACCCGCTCGTGGCACCGAATCTCTTCTGAACAGAGAGGAATCGGGGCGAATTGGCGATTTGCAAGATTGATCGCCCTCTCCGGTGCCACGAGCTGAGCGAATCAGCCCGCCCACGCGCGGATTTGCCGCCTTCTCCAGATTGTAGGTAAACTCTACAGACTGTGTGGCGGAGAGGGGGGGATTCGAACCCCCGGAGCCACAAGGGCTCACGTGATTTCGAGTCACGCCGGTTAAACCAGACTCCCGAACCTCTCCGCGACAGACGAGCATCGATGTTTGCTCCCGCGCAGTCAAGCTGGCCCTGGCTCGGATTGGTTCTCGCGCCGCTCGTCAACGAAATGCCGCGCGTAGAACATTCTCAATCGGACGATTTTCCGATCGCAGCGGAATTTGATCCAGCCGGAATTTCCGGGTCGCGAGCTACTCGCGGCGGAACGCGTACAATCCTGCGAAACCCGGCGGACGCCATCCGCCGTTCGCGCACGCGTTGCACACCACGTACTGCTTGTGGCACCCGTCCTCGACACCCGTGAGCGCGACTGCGCTTTCGGTCGATACCGGCTTCTTGCAGGCGACGCAGGTCGCCGTCAGCGCCTTGTTCTGCTTGGCCTTATCACTCGGCATCGCGGCCGCACCACTTTTCTGAAGATGTCATTTGCATTCGACCATCAATGAGTTCTCGCATAAATTTCCCGCCGCGTCATCCATCGCGGCGCGCGCGAAAAAACTCGCGCATGATCCCGGCGCACTCCGGTTCCATCACCCCGCCGACGACTTCCAATCGATGGTTCAGGCGGCCGTCTCGGCCAATATCATATATGGAGCCCAACGCGCCCGCCTTGTCGTCGCGCGCCCCGTATATAACCCGGGCGATTCGCGCGTTTACCATCGCACCGACGCACATCACGCATGGCTCGAGCGTGACGTATAACGACACGGCGGTCAGCCGGTACGTCTTGAGCGTCGATGCAGCCGCGCGGATTGCCAGGATTTCCGCGTGCGCCGTCGGATCGCCGAGCCCGATTGTCCGATTATGCCCTGCGCCGACGATTTGCCCATCGGCAACCGCGACCGCGCCGACCGGGACCTCACCCTCCGCCTCGGCGCGACGGGCCTCCGCAATCGCATCGGCCATAAACTGATTGTATTCAGTGGTCGCCATGTGACTCCTGGCATGGCTCGGGAGCGTTCATATAGATAGCAGGTTGACATTGGCGAGGCCCCGCACCAAGATCCTCGGATGAGGTCGCTTATATGAAAAAGCTACTCGGAATCGCGATCTTGCTCGCCTTCGGTGCGGCCAGCGCCACGTTTGCCGGCACGCTTGTCGAGACCAACCGCTGCGATCGCGCACGCGCGCAAGCGACCATGCACTCCACCTACGATCATCCGAAGACCCAGGTCGCCCCCAACGACCAACTCCAAGTGGTAGTCACGGACGACGTGATTATGCGTTCGTGTTGCATGCCGCCACACTTGGTGGTCGGGGGCAAAATCACCAATGTCAGCGACCGGCCGATCGACTATGTCCGCCTGCACTTCGCCTTCGAGGACCACAACGGGAAAGTCCTTCACGCCGAAAGCCTCTACAACTATCACGCCGAAAGCCTGGCTGATGATGCGTATGTGCAGAAAGTCCTGAACGAGAAGCCGCACTTCGAACCGATCCGGCCCGGTCAGAGCGACATTTTTCGATTTACGATTCCATGCTCCGAGCTTCCGGCGTTCTCGAAGGTCGAGCTGTTTTCCAACGACATCAAAAGACAGTAGCGTGGCGCTCTCTCCTGTCGCCTGATGCCTGATATCGGCGCAATCGAGCCGACGGCGCTCAAAGCCCGCCTCGATCGAGGCGATCACGTCTTCATCCTGGACGTCCGCGAACCGGCCGAAATTGCGGTCGCGCCCTTCCCCGGCGCGAGTCACATCCCAATGGGCGACATCCCCGCGCGCCTAACCGAGCTCGACCCCGGCCGCGAGACCGTCGTCGTATGCCATCACGGGATTCGCAGCGCGCAGGTCGCGATGTATTTGGCGAAAATTGGCTTCGAACGCGTGCTCAATCTGTCAGGTGGAATCGACGCATGGTCCGAGACGGCGGATCCGACCACCCCTCGCTATTGATCCGAATTTCAGTTTCCCTAGTTAACTGTCAGTTTAATAAATGCGCGATCAGCCTTCATTCATGCCGGCTTGAACGCAATTGGAACGGCGCAAAAGCGCGGCGCGCCGCACCATATCGAGATTCGCGCTTCGAAACTCCTGGCGAACAAATCTCGTCCTTCAAGCGCAACCAAGCGTCACGCCAAGAACAAAAGCTCACTTGACATATCTCACGCTGCTCATGATACCGTCTCGCTAACGCCGGTGGGCGCAATGCCATCATTTTGATCTCGTTTTAGTCGTACTGCTGTTTTACTCGTCACGGTGAGGGGAGGGGCAATGAACAGGTACGGAGCAAAAGCACGAGTCGGCGCGGCCTCTAAATTTTTGGCGCGGGCTTTGACGCGCGCACTTGGCTGGAGCCTCAGCGCTTCCCGAGCGATCGTCCGGCCGGGAATGCTGGTTGCGCTGCTAATCGTGCTCGCGCCTATTTGTCTTGTCCTGACCCAATCGGGGCTGCACGCGACGGCCACCTATTCGATAACCGTCAATACGACGTTAGACCCAGGATCGCCGTTACTGTGCGACCTGCGCGACGCGATCACCGCAGCCAACACTGACACCACCGTGAACGGATGCCTCGTCTCCGGCCCCGGCAACCCGACGATCAATTTCAGCGTCAGCGGCCCGATTGCGCTGGGCAGCCCGCTCCCGGCAGTCGCGAACATCTCGCCGTACAGTTTGACGATCGATGGCACCGGGCAGAGCATCGCCATCGACGGCAGCGCCGGCCCGTACCAGATACTCTACGTGAACTTCGGCGCTACGCTCACCGTGAATGACCTGACGATTCAAAACGGCAGTTCGGCTGACGGCGGCGGCATCCAAAACGAGGGGACGCTGACCGTCACCAACAGCACCTTGTCCGGCAACACCGCGAATTACGGCGGCGGCATCTTCAATGATTTTGGCAACACTCTGACCGTAACCAACAGCACCTTCTTCAGCAACAGCGCGTCGTGCTGCGGCGGATACGGCGGCGGCGGCGGCATTTTCAACCAGGGCACCACGCTGACCGTAACCAACAGCACCTTCACCAGCAACGGCGCGGATAACGGCGGCGGCATCCGCACCACCGCCGGCCTGGCGACGGTCAGCAACAGCACCTTCTCCGGCAACTCCGCGAACTACGGCGGCGGCATCCACAGCGAGTATTCGGCGACGCTGATCGTAACCAACAGCACCTTCTCCGGCAACAGCGTGGGCGGATTCGGCGGCGGCATCTTCAACGGGTATGGCCCGGCGCTGACCGTAACCAACAGCACCTTCTCCGGCAACAGCGCGTCTTCCGGCGGCGGCGGCATCTGGAACAACTCCTCGGCGACGGTCAGCAACACTATATTGGCTAGCAGCCCCTCGGGCGGAAACTGCGTGGCAGTTGGCGACGGCGGATACAATATCTCCGATGACGGTTCGTGTGGTTTTTCGGGTACGAGCGTCAATAGCACCAATCCGCTGCTCGCCACCGCTGGGTTGGCAAATAACGGCGGGCCTACCGAGACCATCGCGCTTCAGGCCGCGAGTCCTGCAGTCGATGTGGTCCCGCCCGCCAGTTGCACGGTCGTCACGACCGACCAGCGCGGCGATCCGCGGCCGGCCCCCGGATTCAGCAATTGCGACATCGGCGCGTACGAGCTTCAGCCGATAATCGTCAACACGTACCTGGACGACAGCACCTCCGGTGACTCGCTTTGCAGCCTGCGCAAAGCGATCAACAACGCCAACAGCCCCGACATCGACACAACCGGCGGGGACTGCGGACTCGGCACCGGCAACGACGACATAATTTTCAGTGTCGCCGGCCCCATCACGCCCATCACGCTGCTGGGCAGCGGTCTTCCGGTTATTGCGTACAACCTGAAGATCGATGGCAGTGGACAAAGCATCACCATCGACGGCGCCAGCTCGTTCCAGGTCTTGTACGTGAACTCACTCGCTACGCTCACCGTGAATGACCTGACGATTGAAAACGGCAGTCAGACTTCGGGCGGCGGCATCTTCAATGTCGGCACGCTGACCGTAACCAACAGCACCCTCTCCAGCAACAGCGCCTCTACCGGCGCCGGCATCGAAAACATCGGTACTCTGAACGTCACCAACAGCACCTTCTCCGGCAACAGCGCCGGCGACGGCGGCGGCATCTTCAACGAGGGGGCGCTGACCGTCACCAACAGCACCTTCTCCGGCAACAGCGCCGCCGGGCTTGGTGGCGGCGGCATCTTCACTGAGAGCACCGCCACCGTCACCAACAGCACCTTCTCGGACAACAGCGCCGACTACGGCGGCGGCATCGAGAACTATTTTGGCATCCTGAACGTCAACAACAGCACCTTCTCCAGCAACAGCGCCTCTACCAACGGCGGCGGCATCGAGAACGATGAAGGCGATCTGACCGTCACCAACTGCACCTTCTCCGGCAACACCGGGCCCACCGGCGAGGGCGGCGCCATCTTCAACGGCAACACCGCCGCCAATGCCACCGTAACTAACTCCATTTTGGCGAACAGCGGAGTGGGCCTGAACTGTGCGCCGGCCGCGTCGCCGCCTGTCACCGATGGCGGCTACAACATCTCCGACGACACTTCGTGCAAGTTTGCCGGCACCAATGTCACCACCAGCGATGCGATCGGCGATGGCGTCAGCGATACTAATGTGGGACTCGACCCCGCGGGATTAATAGATAACGGCGGGCCTACCTATACGATCGGGCTTGAATTGAGCAGTTATGCGATCGCCGCGATCCCGAACCCCAGTACAAATTGTCCGGGATTCGACCAGCGCGGCGCACCGCGCCCCGCGCCCTCATACACCGCCTGCGATGTCGGCGCGTTCGAGTACGGGACCTTCCTGGTTCCTACGGCTACTGCGACCGCAACTGCGACCGCTACGGCTACTGCGACCGCAACCGATACTGCAACCGCGACGGCTACTGCAACCGATACGGCGACCGCGACTGCAACTCCGACAGCTACCGCCACCGCCACTGCGACGGCAACTGCGACCGATACGGCGACCGCCACGGCTACTGCGACGGCAACTGCGACCGATACGGCGACCGCCACGGCTACTGCGACGGCGACTGCGACCGCGACGGCTACTGCAACGGCGACTGCCACCGCCACTGCGACGGCTACTGCAACCGCGACCGCCACGGCGACTGCCACCGCGACGGCAACTGCGACCGATACGGCGACCGCCACGGCTACTGCCACCGCGACCGCCACGGCTACCGCAACCGCGACCGCCACGGCGACCGCGACTGCGACGGCTACCGCGACTGCGACGGCTACTGCAACTGCGACCGCGACCGCAACTCCGACAGCTACCGCCACCGCGACGGCAACTGCGACCGCGACTGCTACGGCCACCGCGACAGCGACGGCGACTGCGACCGCGACCGCAACGGCCACGGCGACTCCGACCGCCACCGCGACAGCAACGGCAACTGCGACCGCTACGGCGACAGCAACTGCAACCGCCACGGCTACTGCCACTGCGACAGCGACTGCTACGGCGACCGCGACTGCGACGGCCACCGCGACGGCGACGAAGACCGCAACGCCAACGGCATCGGCGACCGCGACTGCGACGGCTACCGCGACAGCGACCGCGACGAAGACCGCGACGGCGACTGCAACTGCAACACCTAGCTTAACCGTCAATACGCTGGCTGACCCAGGAGTGGCGGGATTTTGCGCCCTGCGCGACGCGATCACCGCAGCCAACACTAAGACCGCCGTGCACGCATGCGCCGCGGGCAACGGCAACGACACGATCACTTTCAGCGTCACCGGCCTTATCACGCTGGGCAGCACTCTGCCCGCAATCGCGAATGCCTCGCCCGGTAGTTTGAGGATTGATGGGACCGGGGAAAGCATCACCATCAGCGGCGCCGGTGATTACCAAGTACTCTACGTGGACTATGGCGCTACGCTCACCCTCAATGACCTGACGATTAAGAACGGCAATTCATTATCCGGCGCGGGCTACGGCGGCGGCATCCAAAACGAGGGGACGCTGACCGTAACCAACAGCACCTTATCCAGCAACTCCGCGGTTTACGGCGGCGGCATCTTCAATGATGCAGACAGCACGCTGACCGTCAGCAACAGCACCTTCTCGGCCAACCGCTCTTACGCGGGCGGCGGCATCCAAAACGAGGGGACGCTGACCGTCACCGACAGCACCTTCGCGAGCGACAGTGCCGAGTACGGCGGCGGCATCTACAACGACGGCACGCTGACGGACAACAACAACACCTTCTCGGCCAACGGCGCCAGTCTCGACGGCGGCGGCATCTACAACCTTTTCGGCTCGGCCAGCGTAACTAGCAGCACCTTCTCCGGCAACATCGCCAGTAGCGGCGGAGGCGGCGGCATTTACAACGATGCTGGCGCGGCCAAGGTAACTAACTCCATCCTGGCCAAGGACACGAGCGGAAACTGTGGGGGGTCCGGGACGCCGCCTGTCACCAACGGCGGCTACAATATCTCCGACGACGCTACGTGTGGTTTTGGTACCAGCACCGGTGTCAACAGCCAGAGCTTGGGAGATCTCGTCAATCCGTTGCTCGACCCCGCCGGACTGGAGAATCATGGCGGGCCTACCGAAACCATCGCGCTTTTGTCGACTAGCCCTGCGATCGACGCGATCCTGAGCGGGAAGGCAAATTGTCCGGGATTCGACCAGCGCGGCTTTACGCGGCCT
>Ga0208565_1000154_pt1 | contig 56969 bp, 47 predicted proteins | sample Sb_taG_7_FD_187706 | JGI IMG/M metagenome (GOLD analysis project Ga0208565, IMG submission 187706) | Peat soil microbial communities from Weissenstadt, Germany - Sb_50d_2_FS metaG (SPAdes) (version 2) | ecosystem: Environmental > Terrestrial > Soil > Wetlands > Peat | place: Germany... | reverse complement strand
TGATCCACGGCGCTGATCGGCTCATGCTCGGCAACGGCCTCGTCGGTGCGGCCAGCAACCACCAGAATCCGGTCGTGCACCCGGATCACGTCGACGTGCTGGCCGTACAGCTTGCTCAGCACGTCCGTCCGGACAACCTCGCTGGTTGTGCCGCTGGCCGCCCGGCCCGCGGCCAGGTAGACAACCCGGTCCAGCACCGGTAGCAGCGGGTTCATCTCGTGCGCCGAGATCAGCACGGCGATCTGCTGCTGCTTGGCGATCCTGGACAGGAGCGTCACGATCTCCTGCTCGCTGCGGATATCCAGGTTCGCGAGTGGCTCGTCCAGCAGCAGCAGGGCTGGTCTGCTGATCAGCGCGTGCGCAATCAGAACCCGCTGCTGCTCGCCGCCGGACAAGTTGCCCACCCGATCGTCGGCGAAGCGCTCGGCCCCGACCGCGCTGAGCATCTCCTCGACCAGCCGACGCCGATTCTTTGACGGCAGGCCGATGCCGAGCCGGTGCCCGTCGAGCCCGAGGCCAACCAGGTCACGCGCCCGCAGCGGCATGTCAGGATCAAGCAGGATCTTCTGCGGGACGTAGCCGAGCAGCGAGTTGCGTCGCCCCCTGGGCTCGCCGCCAATCCGGACCGAACCAGCCACGGCCGTCTGCAGGCCGAGCACAACCCGGAGCAGGGTCGTTTTTCCCGCCCCATTGGACCCGATCAGCCCGACGAACTCGCCGCAGTTGATGGTGAAGCTGACATCTGCAAGCACGTCTCGCCCGGCTAGCCGCACCGTGATGCCGTCCATAGCGAGCATCTCAGTGCCGGGCACGGCAAGTTGTTCTCGCGCCATCACAGCTTCTCAGTCGATGCATTATCGGCCACGGCCCGGCGCAGTGCCTGAACTTCGGCGAGCATCCAGGACTGGTAATCGTATCCGGGCGTCGGCATCGTCTCATACACACCCACGACCGGAATGCCGTAGCGCTTGGCCTGGCTCAGGAAGGACTCGGTGAGCGAATCGACAACCTGCTGGTTGTAGATGAATACCAATACTCGGTGATTCCTGAGCAGGCTGCTCTCCAGCGCGACGTCCTGCGGCGAGGGATCCACACCGTGCATCACGTCGGCCTGGAGCACAAACGGCGTGAGGACGCGGGCGCCGGCGGCCGCCATCAGGTAGTCGCCCACCGGCTCGGTGACCGCCACGGGGGTGCCCGGGTAAGCGGCTTTGAACTGTGCGAGCGCTCGCAGCCACGGCTTCAGCGAGTTGTCGAACGTCCGCAGATTGGCCTTGAAGTATGCGGCGTGTGCTGGCTGCAACGCAGCAAGATCGTTGGTGATCGCCGCGGCAACGGCAGGCATCGTGGTCGGCGAATACCACAGATGGGGGTTCGGTGTGCTGTCCGGCAGACCGAGCAGAGTCTGCACGTCAATGATCTTGCGTGCCGGATTTGGTGACGCGGCCTCGATCCGGTTCATGTAGCTGTCGTAGCCCAGCCCGTTCTGCACGACCAGGTTCGCACCGCTGATCACCTCGGCCACACTGGCGCTTGCCTCGAAGGTATGCGGATCGGTGTTAGGGTTGCTCTCGATCGCAGTCACCTGCACGTACTTGCCGCCAAGTTGGCTGATCACGTTGGCGTACTCATTCTCGGCACCGACCGCCGAGATGATGCCCGATTTGCTAGTGAGCGATGCGGTGTCGCTCGTTGAGCAGCCGGCCGCAAACAGCAACGCCAGCCCCGTGGCCGCGGCGCCGACAACCGTGGCCCGGTTGGTTGGTGGCATCACGAATCTCCTCAGGAAGGTTGCCTGACCCGCAGCTTGTGCGGTGCTGACGCCGACCAGCCCCCCGGCAGCGTTAATGAAAACGATAACCAGTTTGAAGAGGCTGGTCAACCTAGCTGGTCAAGTCGGTCAACCTAAGCTGGTCAAGTCGGTCGGCGAATCAAGCGCGGCCAGGTGAGCAAGCGGCGCAAGCGCGCTAGGCGCCCAGGCTTACTGCCCGCGGTGCGACTCGTAGCGAAGTCCGCGCCCACCGAGGTCAATCTCGGTGCCCGCCGCAAGCATCACCGGAACCTGCGGAAGCAGTTCCTGCTCCATCGACTGTCCAGGCGCTTTGACGCGGGTGCCGTTCGCCGATCCAAGATCGGTGAGCAGGACCCGCCAGCCGTCGAGCCCCACCCGCGCGTGCACCCGGGAGACGATCCCGGCGTCATCGGCAACCCGCAGCGGGCGGGCCGCCCCTGAGGCGACGGATGGATCCAGGCTGGGCTCGCGCCCGACGATGTAGTCGGAATCCAGCTGGAACGCGGAACCGTCGTCGAGGACGAGCATGCCAAGCGGCGGCCGCTGACCTGGCCTGGGCACCTGCGCCTGTCGATCCATCGCCACGCCGCAGACTGGGCAGAACATCGCCTCGGGGTCGTCGAAATGACCGTTCTCGCAGTACACGCCATCGACGATCGGCCCCTCCTTGGCGTGGTTTCCCACCCCAGGGGCCAGCTCAGTCGCCTCGCGCCGCGGCATCCGCGCCGCCACGTCAGGCTCTCCGCCACCAGATTCGCTGTTCGGGAACCCGACCGCGTCAATCGGCTCGTCAGGCCCAAGGGTGACGTCCGACTCAGCCCCAGCTACCGCATCGCCGAGCACCGGCGGCTGGTCAGCTGACATCGGCCGGTCGGGCAGCTGCACCGCCGCGGTGGGCCAGGGCTCCGCCGTGGGTGCCGGCCACTGCTCCGGCCCGGGAACCTGCTCACCTGGCACCGCCTCGACGGGCACCTGCGCAAGCGCGGTCGGCCACGGCTCCCGCGCAGGAACTTGCTCCCCAGGCACCGCATCGACGGGCACTTGCGCCAGCGCGGTCGGCCACGGCTCCCGCGCGGGCGCCGGCTCATCGGGCACCAGTGCAGCCGCCATTCCCCACGGCTCAGCCACCGGTCCCGGTTCCGCTGGCACCGGCTGATCAGGAATCTGCGCCTCGTCAGTCCGCAGCGGTCCAGCGGCCGACATCGGCTCAGCAGGCTCGACGCCGGTCCCAGCCAGCCATGGCGAGACCGCAGGCTCCGGCTCGGCTGGCGGATAGGCAGCGAACTGGTCTGGCCTGGCGGCCTGGCCGCCAGCGTCGGCCAGGCCGCTCGGATAGCCGCCACTACCCGGGTAGAAGCCGAGTCCGCCCGCCCGGATCGTGCCGCCATCAAGCCGGGAGAACCGGTCGGTGCCGGCCTGTACGTCCTCGCTTGAGCCAAGTCCGCCGCGGACGGCGCTAACCGGCACTCGGAGCAAGCAGCGCATCAGTACTCCGGGCTGGCCGGCCGCGATCCGCTGCACGCCCTGAGGGGTCGCCACAGCCGCCCAGGCCCCGCCGCTGACGGTGACCGCAAGCCCGGATCCGGCCGGGCCGAAGGCCAGGACGGATGGCCCGGACTGCGCGGTGTCACCGACGCCTGAGTCGCTGCTCATCGCATGGATCTCGACCGCGTCGGCGACCGCGTCGGCGAATCGCCGACCGTCACCGCCGGAACTGGCGATCTGGTCGAGCAGATCGAGCAGCGTGTCGACGAACTGACCCGACTCCAGGCTGCTGAGCAAGATCAAGTCGCCGTGCCTGGCCAGCACGCCCTCGCCGGGAACTGGCCACAGGCCAGGCAGATGACTCTGCCCGCTCACCCTAGCCTCGCCGCCGGGTAAGCGGTCTTCGAGCCGTCAAGGCTCATCAGTTGGGTCGGCTTGTCGGTCATCGTCCCGCTCCGAGTCGTACCTGTTCGTTGAACTGCAAAGCGGGTCGCCAGCCGCCTGAGTCCTCGATGTTGCTCCAGTAGTTAGCGGCCCGGCTAGTGAACGGCTGAACTTCTCAGAGTGTCGCATGCGACACTAGGGACGACAAGACCAGTCCGCATGCTGCCCCGGCGTCGGCCCTCCGATTCGGCGGCAAACGGTGCGCGCAAGCTGGCTCAGCGCCCGGATCCCGGGCCGTAGCCGTAGACCATCCACACCTGACCACGGGCGAACGGCATCGGCTGGCCGTTGGGCAGGGTAAACGCGGTGCCGCCGTCCGGATTGGGCCTGGACCAGTGCACGTGATAGGCACGCCCGTCGCGGAGCACGACCGCGCTGCCGCTGCCCACCGTATTGGCGTACGGCGGCCTGATCCCGAGCTCGAGGAAGCTCGATGTCGTGACGCGCACGTACTGCACCACCACCGTCGGGCCGCCGAGCTGGCCACCCTCGGTCGCATAGGCCGGTCGGCCGTCCATCCACACCAGCCACCGCTGGTCGGCCGCGGACCACCGGAACGTGAACGCCGCGTCCGGGTAGGAGACGCTGTATGAGCGGGTCAGCTTGCCGCCGGCCGGAGCGGGCCCGAACCTGAAGCCGATGTCTCGCGCCCGGCTGGCGTGCGGAGCCTCGGCTAGCAGCTGGCGCGTGTTGGCATACAGGTTGTACGGCGCTATCCGGTTCTGACCCCGGAAGTAGCCGCCGACGATTCCGGCGTACAGGTCGACGATCCTGGAGTGTTCAACCACAGGCAGCAGCCGCGGCTGCGCTCCGGAGAACGCGAACGCCGGCGTTCCGAACTGCCTGAGCAGCTCAATGTCCTCTTCGCGCGAGCTCCGGACTGGCCCGACAATCGGCGGGATGTGCGAGGAGAAGACGGCGAAGATCCGGCTCAGCCCGCCTTCGACCGGGAGCAGATACACAATGTCGGCCTTCGTCAGGCCGGTCGGCGGCCGCGCCTGCTCGACATTGTCGATCTTGAATATCAGCTCGGGACCGGGTGATTTGATCGGTTCTCCGGTGAAGGGCGAGGTCAGCTGCTGTGTTGTGGTGGGGCTCGGCTGCGATGTGTTGGACGCCGACTTACCCCCGCTCAGCAAAAAGAAGCCGCCCACCAGGATCACTGCGGCTGCCGCCGAGCTGATCCCGGCGATCAGCGTACGCCGGCTGATCTGCACCTGCCACCTCCCCAGGACCGGAGGCTACCACCGCCGAGCCGGTCAGCCGCCGGTCCGACGCGGCAGGCTGACGAGTCACCAGACCGGCAACGCGAACCAGATCAGGGTTGCTGGTGTGGTTAGAAGCTGAAGATCGAGCCGCCCGGAATTCAACCTGTGGCCAGCCTGCCGTCATCGAGCCGCAGCACGTGGTCCGCGAGGTCGATCAAGACAGGATCGTGGGTGGCCACCAGAGCCGTGATTCCCTCGGCTTGCACCACCGTCCGCAGCAGGCGCATGATCTGGTGCCCGGTCTGTGAGTCGAGCTGCCCGGTCGGCTCGTCGGCGATCAGCAACTGCGGGTGCCCGGCCAGTGCCCGCGCGATCGCGACGCGCTGCTGCTGCCCGCCCGACAGTTCGTTCGACCGCTGCCTGGCGTGCTCGGTCAGGCCCACGACGCCGAGCATGGCCCGGACGCGCTCCTCGCGGGTCGCAGTATCGGCTCCGGCGATGCGCAACGGTATCCCGACATTCTCCGCGGCGGTGAGGATCGGGATGAGACCGAATGACTGAAAGATGAAGGCTACGGTCTCCCGGCGGAGCATGATCCGCTGCCGTTCGCTCATCGCCGTTACCTCCCGGCCGGCCACGTGCACGGTGCCGCTGGTCGGCTTGTCAAGTCCGCCGATCACGTTGAGCAACGTGGTCTTGCCTGATCCTGATCGCCCGATCAGCACCGTCAGGCGCCCAGGCTGGATCGTGCAGGAGACGTCGCGCAGCGCGTGCACGGCCGTTACACCGCTGCCGTAGATGCGGGTGACCGACGTCACCTCTACCAGAGCGGGCGCGGGATCGGCGGACACGCCGACGGTCACTCCGGACACCGGCTCTGGTTCGCTGCTGGCTGGCGCGGCGGTCACTTCGTCGCACCCTGGGTGTCTGGCCAGACGCCGATGTGGTCAGGCTCGGCCTCGAGCCTGACCCGGTCCCGCATGCCGAGCGGCTCGATCATGTCGCGGGGCAGCTGGAGCCGGCCGGAGCGGTCGAGAACCGCGTACTCTACCGCGTGCTGGGTGGCATTGCCTTCCTCGTCGGCTGCCGAGCGCCGCAGGGTCTCGCTGCTGGTCCGGCCGTCCCTGATCGCGATGGTGCGGCGGACTTGCGACGACACCGCCGGATCGTGGGTGACCACCAGGATGGTCGTGCCGAGCTCGGTGTTGGTTGTCTGGAGTGCCGCGAAGACATCCACCGCTGTGGCGCTGTCCAGCTCACCGGTCGGCTCGTCCGCGAGCAGCAGACGCGGGTCGTTAGCCAGCGCGGTGGCGATCGCGGCCCGCTGCTGCTCACCGCCGGACATCTGCTCCGGCCTGCGGTCGGCGCAGTGGGCTACGCCGAGAATTCTGAGCAGCTCGTCTGCTCGCTTAGCCCGACCGCGGCGCGCTGACCCGCTGAAGCGCATCGGCAAGGTCACATTCTGCCTGGCCGTCAGGTAAGGCAGCAGATTGCGTGCGGTCTGCTGCCAGATGAAACCGACCACCTCGCGCCGGTATGCGATCCGCTGCCGGCCGGTCATTGCAGCAAGGTCGCGCCCGGCCACCCGGACCGAACCGGCGGTCGGCGCATCGAGCCCGGCCAGGATGTTCATCAGCGTCGACTTCCCGCTGCCTGAGGCACCCACCATGGCGGTGAGCTCGCCCTCATCGATCAGCAAATCCAGACCCTGCAAGGCCTGAACCTCGATCCCCTCGGCCGCGTAGATCCGCACCAGCCGATCACAGGCGACAAGTGCTCCTGCACCGTACTGAGCGTGGCTCTGGCCAGCCTCAGCGACCAGCTCATCGATCCCGGACGCCGCCGTGACGGTCGCGCCGCTGCCGACCGTCCCGGCATCCGCTGATGTCGTCATTGGCGTGGCCTCCCGCTGGTAGTCACTCGCCGACTCGCAAGGCGCGCGCGGCACCGCGCAGCCTGGTCGTGGCGGCTTGCGCGAACAATGTCAGCAGCGCTAGGACGAGCAGCCCGGCCGCGCAGTAACCGAGCGCGGCAAGGTCGGCCCGGACTACTACGGGCGCTCCGGTACCTGTGAATGCGGACAGGTCCAGGGCCGGCCCGAGCAGCGGCGCGAGCGCCCACGCGCTGGCTACCCCTCCGGCCGCTGCCGCCAGGATCGACGGCAGTGCCTCGGCGATGACCAGCCGCCTCGCCTGGCCCTGCGACAGGCCCATCGTGGCCAGCCTGGCCAGGGTCAACTCCCGCTGCCTGGCGCCGAGGATCAGCATGATCAGCAGAATCGCGGCGCCGAAGCCGGCCGCGGCGGCGGCCCCTTGGGCGAAAGCCACATACGCTCCGTGCGGCAGGGGCGCCCCGATGAGCGCAGCCAGGGCGTCCGAGCGCAGGGTGACGTGGGAGCCAGGAAGCAGCCGACTGACCACCGCTTGCAGCTTCCCGGCGTCAAGTCGCGGGCCGACGACCAGCATCAGATTGGGCGGCGGCAGACTCGAGGCGACCGCCCAGCGCGGCAGCACGATGAACGCACCGCTGCCCATTGCCGCGGGCGTGCCAGAGATGGTGCCGATCACCCGGACCGCCACGTAGTGCAGATCGACGTACAGCCTCGCGCTCCGCCCGGTCAGCGCCACGGCGGCCGGCGAGGCAACGGCCGGGACCGGCGCCGATGCTACCGCTGGCCCTGAGCCCGGTCGCCCGGCCAGCAGCGCGGCGGGGAATGGCTGCTGTGGTGTGTCGGCGATCAGGGCGCCGTAGCTGGCCGGGTTCACCACCACGATCGCCAGTGTCGCCCCGTCCGCCGCGACTCCGGGCAGGACGGTGACCGCTGCCACCTGCCGCACACCGGGAACGGCGGCGATCGCACGCTGCGTCGCCCCGTCCACCAACTGCGGGGAAGTCGATGTATCGATCAGCGCATCCGCCCCGGTCGCCCGCCATGATGCTGCTACCTCGCCGCTGACCACGGCGGTCCGGACCATGGCGCCGAATGCGATCACGGCCAGAGCCAGCACGAGCGCGAAGGCCGGCAGCACGGCGGCCAGTGAGGAACGCGCGGCACGGGCCAGGCCGACAAACGCGGTGGCTCCGGGCCGCAGCCCGGCCAGCCGAGCCAGCCAGCGCACAAGCAGCGGATACAGGCGCACCACCACGATGGCGGCGGGAACGGCGACCAGCACCGGGGCGGCGCTGGTGAACAGGTCGGTGCCGCTCGGCTGCGGCTGGGCCTGCTGCCTGAGCACGACCAGCCCGGCGACCGCGGCGGCCACCAGGGTGAAGTCGATCACCCAGCGCCTGGCCCTGGCCATGCGGCTCAGCGATCTGTCGGCCCGTTCGCTGGCCTGAGCAGCCTCGGGCACCCGGCGGACGACCAGCACCGGGACTCCGGCCAGCGCAACCAGGACCGTCACCCCGGCCAGCTGCCAGGCCAATGGATTGCCGCTGCCCGGGGTCACCGCGACCGCGAGCGCCGCACCAGCCGCCGCGGCCGGGAGCACCACGACCGCGCCGACCCGGAGGGCGAGTACGGCAAGCTGCCGCACCGAGGCACCCCTGGCGCGCATCAGGCCGAACTCAGCGGCCCGCCGCTCGGCCAGCAGTCTGGCACTGAGCAGCAGGACCACGATGCCGACGATGGTAAGGCTGACATACAGCAGCGAGAGCAGCCCGCTGACCGCGGCCTGCGCCTGGAGGAACGTCGTCAGATCGCCGATCAGGCCGGATGAGACGGATACCCCCCCGATAGTGAGAAGCCCCTGTCCGGCGGTAATCGTCGCCTTGGTCAGCGTGCTAACCAAGCCGGCCGCCTGATCGGCCGTGACGTGGCCGAGGGTCAGCGGGAAGCTCCAGTACAGCCGCATCGCATAGGTGTTGAGCAGTCTTTCCAGATCACCGAGTTCGGCCCCGCCCACGAAGGCCGCACCGATCCAGTAGCCCCCGGCCAAGGTCGGGTTGAAGGTAGCCCCGGCGGCGTCAGGGTCTGCGGTCCAGAACGTCGAGCCGGGATACGCCGGGCGGAGTATCCCCGTTACGGCCAGCGTGACCTGTGGTCCCATGCTCAGTACCGAGCCGACATGAAGACCGAACCTGGCGGCGGTGGCGGGGGTGACGGCCACCTGGAATCTGCCTGCGTCCGCCGTCGCGAAGTCACGGCCCGGCATGCTTCCCTCGGCCAGCTGGGCGAACCGCCCCAGCTTGTCCCGGAAAAGGATCTCCATCTGCGGTGGAATGCCGCCGTTGTAGGCCCTGGGCGCCGCGCCAGAGACCACCGCGTATCCGGACGCCAGGCCCGACCAATCGGACCCGGCCGGTTGCAGGGGCAGCCGGAGCGCGGTGAGATGGCGGGCCAGCCCGATCGTCACCGCCTCAATATCGGGGGCGAAGACCTGGCTGGTCTGGGCGCCTGGCGCGGCCAGTCCGCTGAACAGGGAGCCGTAGTCCATCACTCCGACCACGGACCTGTCCTCCGCCGTTGTGGTCGAGAAGACCCGCTGCAGCGCCCCGGTACGGAAGCCTAGGCTCGCCCGTGGCGCGGCGACCGCGACGAAGACGCAGGCAACGGCCAGCAGCGCGAGTACCGCACTTGCTCCGGCACCGGTTCCGGTCAGCATGGTCCAGCCGGCCCGTATCCGCCGCAGGACGGTGCTCATGTCGGCTCCGCGGTGCTCATGTCGCCTCTGCGGTGCGGAGTTGGCCGGCCGGGTCCGGCCGGTAGGCGGCGATGGCCGCGGCCACGAGCACCGGGATCGCGGCGATGGCGAGCGCAAGGCCGAAGACCGCCGGCCACGGGATCTCGACAAGCACCGGTGGGACCGGCCCGGCGGCCGCCGCCGTCAGAGTGACGGCGGGGACGAGCAGCCGGGCCAGCAGCACGCCAAGGAGCAAGCCGGTCGCGGCCGCAGGCCCGGTCATGGTAAGTGCCTCCAGACAGAGCTGGCTGGCCTGAGCGGTTCCGCCCACCCCGAACGCCGCGAGCAGCGCGGACTGCGAGCGCCGTTCCCGCACCCGGCCGGCGATGCTGACCGAGAATCCGAGGATCGCGATCAGCGCCGCGGCCACCGCAAGCGACTGCACTGCCTGCTGCGGGATGGCCGCCAGCGGATCGGCCAGCAACCCGGCGGCGATTCGCGCGCGGTCGGTCACCACAGATCCCGCAGGCAGGCCTGCGGGCGCCGACCCCCCGGTCGTGGTCAGCCACCACTGCATGACTGGCAGGGCTGTCGCCGACTGCGCCGCCAGGGTCTGCTGCACGGCGGTCTGATCGACGATCAGACCGCCGCCAGGATCGGTGACCGTCGGAAAGTAGTTCAGCGCCGCGACGATATGCACGGTCAACGTGGCGGCCCCGGTTGAGACCTGCAGGAGATCGCCAACGGCCAGCTGATTGGCGCTGAGGAAGGCTCTAGTCGCGATTCCTGGAATCGCCGTGAAGTCGAACGGCGCCTCAGCGGTGAGTGTCAGCTGTCCCTGGAGCAGGTCAAGTGGCGGCGGCAGCGGCGGCCCGGCCTGCGTCAGGAATCCGTTACCTGGCTGGAACGTTACGGTGCGAGCGCCAGCCGGGCCTGCGCCACCTGGCGCAAGAGCCGGCGACGAGCCCGTCGCGAAACTGGAGCCCAGGCTGGCGGCCGACACGGCTGCCGCCCACCTGGCCAGCAGCTGCCCGGAGGCGAATGGGCCTGGGAAGGCGCCTGACGCAGCGGCGGACACCGCCAGGGCGCGCACTGTGAATGCCGCGTGCCGCCGGGCGGCACTGGCGGCCAGCCGACGCGGCGGCACCGGCGGCATCGTGTAGCTGACCCAGATCGACAGCAGCCGCAGCGGGTAGAGCGCCTGGTGCCGCGCCGACAGGTCCGCGACCAGGCCATGACTGCGTCCGTCGACCGGCAGCGAGCCGGCCGGAACCGAGTACACCACGCCAGCGGCATCTTCAATCGACACGCTGACCAGCACCGGGCCGAGAAGAGCCCCATGGCCTGGGTCCATGCTGGCGAGGATCTCCAGCCTGGCCGGCCGCCCGGGCAGGGCAACCGTCGGCGCGGACCCGGCTGGGATTATCCGCCGCCACAGCGCCGCGGCCGGGATGGCGGAGTCGTCGGTGCGCAGCAACACCGTGGCCGCAGCAGTTCGCGCGTTCAGAGCGAGAACCTGGCCCCCGTTAGACGCCGACAGGGCAGTACTCACCGGCGTGGCGGCGGTGACGCCGCTGGCCTGCCCGATGGCAGCCGCTGTGCCGAGCGAGGCCGGTTCGAGCGTGTCCACCCGCACATCGGCGCCCGCGGTGTACGCGGACTGGTCAAGTGCCGACTGATGCCAGCTCTGGTGCTGAGCTAGTGCCAGCGTGCCGGTCCCGACGGCGAGCACCACGAGCAACATGGGTGCGCTTTGCCGGACGGTCCGCCTGCTGATCTCCCAACTCACCATCGCGGTACCCAGCCGGCGAGTGCGGCCGGCCAGCCGGTCAGCGATTCTGGCGAGCGCGGGAAGCAGACGCAGCGGAAGGACGGCAGCCGCCGCCAGCGCGAAGGCTGGGGCCAGCGCGAGCACGGGGTCGATTCCGATGCCGTTCGCCGTCCGGCCAACCTCGGAAAACCGGCGCAGCTGCCATCCGGCGAGCAGGGCCAGCAGGACCAGCGACACATCGCCACCAGCCCTGGCGGCTGCGGACATCGCCGCCTGGCGTCCTTTGCGCACCCGGGCGGCGGCCGGCATCACCGGATGCACGGCCGGCCACAGCAGGACCAGCAGGCAGAGCAGCAGCACGACTCCGACCGCCCACCACACGTCAGCAGGAATCCCCGGTGCCCGCAGGCCGACCGACCGCAGCGGACCGGACCTGGCCAGCAGGCCGGCCAGCTTGCTGCCGGCCAGCGCGCCAGCGCCGGCCGCAACCGCAGTGACCAGTAGCGCCTCAACGATGGCCAGCCTGGCCAGCTGCCAGCGACCTGCCCCGCGGGCGCTGAGCATGGCCGACTCCTCCTCCCGCTGACCGGCCAGGGTGCGGGCGGTCAGGGTGAGAGCAGCCGCGGCTAGCAGCGCTAGCTCAAGTGCGCCGACCGCGAGCAGCGACTTCGCCACGACCAGATTGGTCGCGATGCTCTTGAGCGTTGCGGGCAAGCCGCTGGTCACTTGCAGGCCGTTGAGATTAGGCGACTGGCTGAGGAAGGCCAGTTCGGCGCCAAGCCGGCTGGCCAGCGATGACAGGTCACCCGCGCCGATCAGCGCGGTTTGGGGAACCGCCAGCCAGGTGGCGCCGCCCACTGCCAGGCCGTCGAGCCCAAAGGCGGGCCTGGCAACCACCAGCGGGCCATAGGTGGTGAAGCCGCCCTGCACGCTGACACCGGAGCTCGCGATCAGATCCAGGCCCCAGTATGGCGACAGCGGATTGAGCGGCCGGTACAAGCCGGTCAGCCGGATCCTGACCCGCGCTCCGGTCACCCGGTCTCGTAGCGACAGCTGTCCGCCTGGTGCGAGGTGCAGCGCATCGGCGACGGTGACGGGCACGGCAGCCGGGATCGGCTGGCCGGGCATCGGCGGTGCCGGCCAGGATCCGGCGACCAGCGTGGCGTTGGCCATGATCTGCGCAGGTGCCGCAGCGTCGATCAGCGGCACTGTCTTGGTTTTGGTGCCGCCGGAGACCGGCAGGCCAAGCGGGTCCGACCACAGCGCGTCATGCAGCGCGAAGGGGACAGCCCCGAATGCTCGGCGCAGCGCGGTCCTGATCCCGGGTGCGTCGGACCGGACCTGCCGGGCGCCAAAGGCGCCATAGATCGCGACCGTCGTCCGCCCCGACCTGGCGAGCAAACCGCTGACGGCCTGAGGCAGGGTGCTGGCGGCGAACCCGACAAGGGCGGCACCCATCGAGGCCGCGATCAGGGTGCTGAGCAGGACGCTGCTCAGCAGCAGCCGGGTCGATCCGGCCCGTCGCCAGACGAAGGAATTCCGCAGTCCCAAGGTCGCGCTAGCCCTTCGGAGGGACCGCGCGTCACCCTGAGTAACCCCGGGCCGAAGGTTCGGTCCGCCTGTTGTCTAGCACGATATGTCCGAAAGTACGGGCTCGGCCGACACGGATAGCACACCGTTAGTGAATCGTTGCGCAAACTCAAGCGACGTAAGGAGCTAGAGTCGCTACTTCTGGTACTTCATGGTGGACTGGTTGACGCCCCGCCGGGGTACCCGACTGGTGCCGCCGCAGACGCCGCAGGCCCGGGTGGCTGAGGTGAAGATCATCCCCGTGTGCCTACCCGTTCCGCCGCAGGCCTTGCACTTGATAAAGGGATGCAAACGCAGCGAGATCCAGTAGATCGCCGCCCACCCGACGCCCAGCACGACGAGAATCACTAACGGAGAGTGCACGTAGTTCCTCCGGCTTCGGATAAGGCGCTTTGTCCGATCATCCACTGATCCTGGCCGAGCCATTTGTCGCCGCGCCATATCCACGATGTGTCGTTTCACGCATCCGTGTTTCGTCACGTCTAGTCTTAGTGGCGCGCTGTCGCGTGGAGTTTCTCGCATCGCGGTGGAGGGGACCGATGGACCGGGACGCGACACTTCTGAAGGTTCTGCTTGCCCAGAAAGGCTGGGAAAGGTATGGCACGTTCTGTCGTGAATATGAGCGGGCTGCCGCCAGGATCGACCGCAACCTGACCGGAAGCGCGCCGAGCCGAGCACAGCTGCATCGCTGGCTGAGCGGCACGGTGAAGACCCTTCCCTATGCCGATCACTGCCTCGTCATTGAGGCGATGTTTCCCGGCCGGTCGGCCGTTGACCTGTTCCAGCCGGCCGCCGAGCCGTTACCCGGACCCGATCCCGGTCAGCCCGCTCCAGCCGCAAGCCCGCGGTCGGTACCGGCCGAGTTGCTTGAGCCCGCCGGACGATTTGCCGATGTGTCGGCGATCTTCGCCAGCCGCGCGGAATTCGCCTCGGCCTTCCCGCCATCCACGCTCTTTGCGCATGCCAAGATCATCCGCATCTCTGGCGTGTCCCTGAACCTGCTCTGCCAGCAGCAATCCGATCGGCAGATCAAGGCCCTGATCGAGAGCGGTACGACGATCAGGGCGCTCTTCCTCGATCCGCGCGGCCAGTCGATCAGGAATCGCGAGCATGAGGAGGGTCATCCGGGCGGATACCTGGCTACGCTCGGCGACCTGAACATCGCCGTCCTGACCCGGATCCGAGACCAGCTTGGTGACCCAGCGCGCGAGCGGCTGCACATCGCCGTCTACGACCAGACAGTCAGGTTCAACCTCGTATTCATCGACGAGACGACCTGCATTGCCCAGGCCTATCTTCCCTATGCACGCGGAGTGGAGGCGCCAACGCTGGTCATTGACCGGCAAGACGGGCGGAGCGGGCTGTATCAGACGTTCGACGGACTGTTCAGCAAGCTATGGAGCACGGCGCTGCCGATCTGACCGGATTTCGCCGCCGGTTAATCCGACGGGAGATCGTGTTTGCGGTCAGTTACTCCTATTCTCACGCAGGTTGCCGTCGCTCATAAGCACCGGTCTGACCAGATTGGCGGTAATAATCGGCGGAAACGAGTGCGCACAACCGCGGGCCGGTGCGGCCACCGAGGGGACAGGCCACGAGCGACCGACAGCCACCGCGGACTGGCCACCGCGGACTGGCCACCGCGGACTGGCCACCGCGGACTGGCCACCGCGGACTGGCCACCGCGGACTGGCATCGAGAGACATCCATGAGACGGCCATACTGTCCTGCATTCGGTGGATCTCTCAGCCAGGAGGCAACGTGTCAGCGACCTTCATCACGTCTTTCGCCGCGGCCGGAACTGGCCCACGGGTCGCGGTGAAGGACCTGATCGACATGGCTGGGATGCCGACCACGGCTGGATCGCGGGTCCTCGCCGATGCCGGGGTTCCGGCTGCGGCCGACGCTGCCTGTCTAGCCGGCCTGCGCACGGCCGGCGGTCAGATCGTGGGCCGGACGAACCTGCATGAGCTCGCACTCGGGGTCACTGGGATCAACCCGTGGTTCGGCACGCCGACGAACCCGCTGGATGCCTCGCGTGCACCTGGGGGCTCCTCCAGCGGATCGGCGGTTGCGGTGGCTGAAGGGTCGGCGGCTGTGGCGTATGGGACTGACACCGGCGGATCGATCCGGATTCCCGCGGCCTGCTGCGGAGTCTGCGGGCTGAAAACGACATGGGGCCGCATTCCGGTCACCGGCGTGCGGCCGCTGGCGCGGAGCCTAGACACGGTGGGGCCGATGGCGGCTAACGTGACTGACCTCATCCTCGGCATGCAACTACTTGAGCCCGGGTTCGCCGCCGCCAAGCTGACCGTCTCTCCCCGGGTCGGCCGATTGCTGATCCCCGCCGCCCCAGACATCGACGACGCCGTAACCGCGGCATTGCGCGCGACCTCCTGGGAGATCAGTGATCTGGATCCGGGCGAATGGCTCACCGCGACGAGGTGGACGTCGATCCTGCTGGTGGCTGAGGCCTACCAGACCAACAAGGACCTCTTCAGTCGTGCCGCCGACCGGTTGTCGGCCGATGTGGCCCGGCGCCTGAACGCAGGCCGTCTGGTCACGCCCGAGCAGCTAGCGGCGGCGGCGAAGGCCAGGGCTCAATGGCGGGCACGGCTGACGGCGCTCTTCGAGCGTTTCGATCTGCTGGTCACGCCGACATTGCTGATCCTGCCGCCGAAGCTGGCCAGCGCGGAGGAGTTGCTTGAAGCCCGCTGCACGCTGCCGGTCAACTTCGCAGGCGTGCCCGCGCTGTCTCTCCCGGTCCCGACTCGCCGCTCCCTGCCTGCCAGCATTCAGCTCGTGGCCGCGTGGGACGGCGAGGATCGCCTGCTCGCCGCCGGGGCGGCCATCGAGGCCGCCATCGGGTAAGAACAGCCGCCGAGCAACTGCCCCGCTGGCTGGCTACCATCGTTTGGCCATGCGGTCCTGTGGTGCGGTAGCCTTATGAGCTACCCAGCGCCCTAGGCACGGTTCCGCCTGCACGGGGCCCGCGCTGGCCCATCTGGCCAGACACAAGAGATTGGGAAGGATACCGATGCCTGGGGGTCTTACGCCCAAGGGGAAGATGTCCCGGTCGAGGACTCGTTCCCGGCGCGCCCAGTGGAAGACCGCTGCTCCTACGCTGACGAAATGTCCGCGGTGCAAGGAGGCGCAGCTTCCGCATACCGCTTGTCCGTCATGTGGCTGGTACGCGGGCCGCGAGTATCCAGAGGCAGTCACCCGCGACTGACCGGCGGGACGACGCATCCGCGACTGACCAGCGGGACAACGCATCCGCGACTGACCAACGGGACTGACCAGCCAGCACTGTTGTCAGGTTATGGCCAGAAATCTGTGCGCTAGTCTGGCTTAATGTCCACGTCCAACGAGGTCAGCTGGACGCCAAGCGATGAGCGCCGCGAACTGGGCGCGGCATTGCGCCGGCTACTCGACGTCGTGGTCCAGACCGCAGCGGGGCCGACCGAACTGCGCGAGGCAACCGCTGCCATCGACGAACTCACCGCCAGACTCAGCGGGCCTCCCATTCGGGTCGAGATGTCGGTAGCCCCGGATAGCTACCTGGACCAGATGAGCCTGGTCGGTGGCACGGCGCATCCGATCGCCCCGCAGCTGCGGATGGTCGACCGGGACGGCGGCGCTGAAGGCGTCGTCGTGATCGGGCCGCTGTTCCAAGGCGGCCCTGGCCTCGTGCACGGCGGCGTCCTCGCCCTGCTCATCGACCACGCGATGGGATGCGTCGCCGCCCGGCCGCCAGATCGCGCGGCCATGACCGCGCGGCTGGCACTGCGATTCCGCAAGCCGACGCCGGTCGGCGTGCCGCTCATCGTTTCGGTCCGGCTCGACCGGATCGAGGGCCGCAAGCTCCACCTGTCGGCCGCGATCGCGGTAGACGACGAGATTACCGTCGAAGCCGAGGCGATCTTCCTGACGCTCACCGACCGGAACGTTGAATCGGTCTTCGGCCGCAGCGGCCAGCCTGCGTAGGTCCCCGCGCCGATCAGGGCCTGCTCATGTTTCCGTGCTTGTCCCGGCATGCACATGTCGCGGTCCTGATCACGGGACTGCTCACGTTCCGGTGCTGATCCCGGGACTGCTCACGTTCCGGTGCTGATCCCGAGCCGGTCGGCCAGCCGATCGATGTAGGCCGCGACGTCGTCGGAACTGCGGTCGGGCAGGCCGAAAAGGACCTCGGTAACGCCGGCCTCGCGCCAGCTGGCCAGCGCACCCGGATCCGGTTTGCCCGTCAGGACGGTGACCTCAGGCAGGCCCGCACGCCCCGATTCTCGCCAGATCCGGTGCAGCTGCGCCACTCGCCGTTCGATCTCCGTCTCCTGCGGGGTGGTAATCCAGCCGTCGGCCGAACGGGCGATCCAGCCGAACGTCCGCTCCGTCCCGGCCGCCCCGACCAGGACCGGCAGTCGCGGCTGCTGGGTCGGCTTTGGCCAGGCCCAGGCTGGATTGAAGTTAACGAACTCGCCGTGGTAGCTCGCCTCATCCTGCGACCACAGGGCCTGCATCGCCTCCAGATACTCGCGGAGCACCGTCCGCCGTCTCCCTGCTGGCACGCCGTGATCTGCGAGCTCGTCAGTGTTCCAGCCGAACCCGACGCCGAGTGTGACCCGCCCGCCGGAGAGGTGATCAAGCGAGGCGATCGTCTTGGCCAAAGCGATCGGATCATGCTCGACCGGCAGCGCCACCGCAGTACTCAGCCGGATCCTGCTGGTGACCGATGCGGCCGTAGCCAGCGCCACCCACGGGTCGAGGACCCGCAGGTACCGGTCGTCGGGCAGCGTGCTGTCACCGGTGCTGGGATGCGCTGCCTCGCGTCGGACCGGGATGTGCGTGTGCTCGGGAACAGCGAACGAGTCGAACCCAGCCGCTTCGGCGAGGTGGGCGGCACGTGCAGGCACGATTCCCCGGTCACTGGTGAACAGCACGATGCCATATCTCACGAGCGGTTCTCCGTCCCGTCCGGATCGTCCTAGTTGGCACGACGTCACCACATCATCGACCATCGTGGCGCCAGGGACAGACCGTCAATGCCCATTCCGGTGTCCATGGCCGGCTGAGGACTCGTCCAACCTGCCGACAGTCCCCGGTTGCCTAGGAGCGCGCTGAACAACGCCGACCGTTGGATTGGGCCTGTTCGGCAGTGTCGCCGGGCATCGCTCCTGTCCGGCTCGGCAGCCGCGGGTTTTCAGCTGCCGGCGGTGGCGGCTGGCACGGTGAGGCCTGCGGGGCGTGCTGGAAGACGCGCCTGCGGGGGCCGGCCCGGCCTGGTCAGGCCAGGGCCCAGGCCCCGTCGCGGTGTGTCAGGCCGGCCTTGATCAGGGTCCGCAGGTTCAGGGCGGCGCACCGGTTGTGCAGCCAGGCGTCGTTCCTGGTGGTCCCGAGGTAGCGGAGCCGGATCCGGTGCCCGTTCTGGGTGGCGGTCCAGGCGATGATCCGCTCGATCATCGACCGGGTCGGATAGGCCTGCCGGAACTCCGCGGTCCTGGCCTGGGCGCGGGCGGCGCGCAGCAGTCCGTCGTGCGGGTGGATCGTCATGGACCGGCCGCCTGTGGCGGTGGTGCACCGCTGGCGCAGCGGGCAGGCCGCGCACGCCGCGCCGAAGGTCACGGTCCGGGCCGGGCTCACCGGCCGGGTGACCCCGGCCGGGCAGGTGACCGTGCCCTCGTCCTCATCGACGGCGAAGTCATCGGCAGTGAACCCGCCGGGAACGGCCGGGCGCAGCGGCCCGGGCTTGATCACCGTGTCGTGCCCGCCGTCGCGGTAGGCGGCACGCGCCTCCCCGGAGCCGTACGCCGAGTCACCGTAAACCTCCAGGCCCGTGCCCTGCTCCTGGCCTGGGCCGGCTGGCGTGCCCGCCTGCGGTTCCGGCCCGGCACCCGCGCCGGGCGGCGTCCCGCCGCCACCGAACCGGTCGCGGCCGGCCATCCTCACGCCATTCTCCGCGTCCGTGCTACCCTCCCCGGCGGCCATCGTCATCGCGCAGTCGGTGATCAGCCCGGTCTCCGGCTCCGCGGCCACGTGCCCCCGGAATCCGTCCCGCCGCTTCGACTTGCCCTTGCGGGTATGCCGCGCCTGCCGGTCCACGGTCGAGATCACCCGGTCCGGAGCCACCTTCCGGGCAATCCGCCACCGCCCGTCCGTCCCGTCGCTTCCCTCCGCCGGCTCCACATCCTGCCCGGCGACCAGCGCCAGCAGCCCCAGCGCATCCGCCGCCGCGTCATCACGCTCCGCCGCGCCCGGCCCGGCCAGCACGGCGAGCACCGCCAGCGCGTCATTGACCAGGTCACTCACCAGGTCCTGCTTCGCCTGCGGGTCATCCCAGTCGATCCCCGGCTTGCCCGGCCGGGAGTAATCCAGCGCGCACACCGCCGCGACGACGCCCGCGGCACCGGGCACCACCCGGGCGACCCTGCGGACCGCCGCCACCAGCTGAGTCACCGTGTCCTGAGTCGCCACCGCGTCGTCGAACACCGTGGAGTCCACGCACCGCTTCCGCCGGCCCCGCAGAATCCCCGTCTGCGCGATCACGTCCGCGATCGCGTCGAACACCCGGTCCGGCCGCTCCGAGGCGGCGATCCGCCGCCGCCAGTACACCAGCACCGACGGGTCAAAGCCCGCCTGGGTCAGCGACCGTCCGCACGCCACCTTCCACCGGATATCAAACCTCAGCGCATCCGCCACCTGCGCATCGGACAGGTCAAGCAGCTCCTTCAGGACCAGCACGCTGCCGACCAGGTCCGCCGGCAGCGACGGCCGCCCGGTCGAGGACGTGAACAGGTCCGCGGTGAACGAATCAGGGAACAGCTCCCGGCGGTGCGCGGCCAGGAACGCGAACACGCTCCCCGCCGGGACCAGATCCCCGGCAATCGCCTCCGCGTCCAGCAGCTCCCGGTCCAGCCGTGATCATCCCTGCATGACAAGATCATCCCAGAAGCTCGAACACACTGCCGGCAACATGCCGGAAAGACTCACGGGTTATTCAGTGCGGTCCTAGGGACTGGCCGGGGACCTTCGGCCCTGCTACTTGGGCGCGGCGACGCGCACGATGGAGTATCGCCTGCACACCTGCTGGCGGCTACCGGACCCGAGTCTGCTGGATGGCTGGCTCGTTAACTCTCATTAGGAGAGGTGACGACCATGACTGCTCGCGACGACTACGACGTGCTCGTGATCGGCTCGGGATTCGGAGGCTCGGTGACCGCTCTGCGGCTCACCGAGAAGGGCTACCGGGTGGGCGTGCTTGAGGCGGGGCGCCGGTTCGAAGACGCCGACTACCCACGCACGTCCTGGGACGCCCGCAAGTTCTTGTGGGCGCCGAAGCTCGGCTGCCAGGGCATCCAGCGGATCCACCTGCTGCGAGATGTGATCATCCTGGCTGGCGCCGGCGTCGGCGGGGGTTCGCTCGTGTACGCGAACACGCTGTACCGGCCCAAATCGGATGCCTTCTACCACGATCGGCAGTGGGGGCACATCACCGACTGGCGGGCTGAGCTCGCGCCGTACTACGACCAGGCGGAGCGGATGCTTGGGGTGGTGCAGAACCCGACGATGACGCCATCAGACGAGGTCATGAAGCGGGTGGCGGAAGAGATGGGCGTGGGGCACACGTTCGGCATGGCCCCGGTTGGGGTGTTCTTCGGTCCGGAAGGTCGCAAGGAGCCCGGCGTCGAGGTCAGCGATCCTTTCTTCGGCGGCGCGGGCCCGCGCCGGGCCGGCTGCCTGGAGGTCGGGGAATGTATGACCGGCTGTCGGCACAACGCGAAGAACACACTGGTCAAGAACTACCTGTACCTAGCCGAGAGAGCCGGTGCGACCGTGCATCCACAGATCACGGCGGTCGCGGTGCGGCCACTGGAACGCGGCGGGTATGCGGTGGACACGGTGCGCACCGGCGCGTGGCTGGCCGGGCGGGCAGCGCGCTCGTTCACCGCCGAGCAGGTGGTGTTCGCGGCTGGCACCTGGGGCACGCAGCAACTACTGCACAAGATGAAGGCCGCGGGCTCGCTGCCCAACATCTCCGATCGGCTCGGCGTGCTGACCCGAACGAACTCTGAAGCGCTTGGCGGCGCGCTGACCAAGCTGCGCAACAGGAAGACGCATGACTTCACCCACGGGGTGGCCATCACGTCGTCGATCCACCCGGACGAATACACCCACATCGAACCCGTCCGTTATGGCAAGGGCTCGAACGCGATGGGGCTGCTCAGCACGCTGATGACCGACGGGGGCGGGCAGGTGCCCCGGTTCGTGAAGTGGCTAGCGCAGCTCGCACGCCATCCGGGTCAGTTCGGTTCGCTCTACTTCGGCATCAACCACTGGTCCGAGCGGGCCGTGATCGGGCTCACCATGCAGACCCTGGACAATTCGATCACAGTCCGGCCCAAGCACACCCTGCTCGGCCGGGTCAAGCTGACCTCCGAGCATGGGCATGGGGTGCCGAGCCCGACCTGGATTCCCGCTGCCAACGAGGCAATGCGCCGAGTCGCTTCCGGCATCGGCGGCTTCCCGCTGAACAGCGTCGGCGAGATGGTCGATGTCCCGATGACGGCGCACCTCCTGGGCGGCTGCGCCATCGGCGACTCCCCGCAAAGCGGCGTCGTCGACCCGTATCAACGCATGTACGGGCATCCCGGGCTGCACGTCGTCGATGGCTCGGCCGTCTCGGCGAACCTGGGCGTCAACCCGGCACTGACGATCACCGCCCAGGCCGAGCGGGCGATGGCGCTGTGGCCCAACAAGGGCGAGAACGACCCCCGTCCGCCGCTCGGCGCTGCCTACCAGCGGGTCGCGCCGGCCACGCCGCAGCGCCCGGTTGTGCCACCGTCCGCACCCGCCGCGCTGAGGCTGCCGATAGCCGAGGTCCGCTAGCCGGCGAACCCTGACCGCCGCACACCGAGCGACGTCCTAAGGAGGCCAGCAATGACGACATCTCTTGGCAGTTCAGCAAGCGTTGAACCGCGGTTTCTCGGTCCAAGGATCACCGACCGCCTGCTCGATCGGCTGGCGGGTCGCGCCGTTACCGCCGGGTCACGGGAACTGGTCGCGGTCGAGATGCCAGCGACCGGGGACGTCCTCGGCTATGTCCCGCATGGCACCGCTGACGACGTCGCGGTTGCGGCGGCCGCGGCCCGCCGAGCGCAGCGCGATTGGCACAGGCTGCCAGCCGCGCAGCGGTCGAAGGTCTTGCTGCGGTTTGCGAAGCTCCTGCTCGATCGGCAGGACGAGGTGCTCGATCTGATCCAGCTGGAGAACGGCAAGGCTCGGCGGAATGCCTTCGAAGAGATCATCGACGTCGCACAGGTGAGTCGCTACTACGCCCGCACCGCCCCGCGCTATCTGCGGCCGCATCGCCGCGCCGGAGCCTTTCCCGTCCTGACTCAGACGTGGGAGTATCACCACCCGAAAGGCGTGGTGGGCGTGATCTCGCCGTGGAACTACCCGCTGACCCTGGGAATCAGCGATGCTCTTCCTGCGCTCGCGGCAGGCAACGCGGTCATCGCCAAACCGGACAGCCAGACGCCGTACACAGCGCTGTGGGCGGCTGAGCTACTAGAGCAGGCCGGGCTGCCGGCCGGTGTCCTGCAGGTGGTAACCGGGTCGGGAGCCGAACTCGGGACGCCGGTCATCGAGCACAGCGACTTCCTGATGTTCACCGGCAGCACTCAGGTCGGCCGAGTCGTCGCTGACCAGGCCGCCAGGCGGCTGATCGACTATTCGATGGAACTCGGCGGGAAGAACGCCATCCTCATTCTCGCCGATGCCGACCTCGCCAAGACCGTGCCAGGCGCGGTCCGAGCTGCCTTCTCGAATACCGGTCAGCTGTGTATCTCGATGGAACGGATGTACGTCGATACCGCGATCTGGGACGAGTTCGTCCCACGCTTCGTCGAGGCCACCAAGTCGCTCCGGCTGGGTCATTCCCTCGACTACGGGCACGACATCGGCTCACTGATCTCTGCGAAGCAGCTGGACACGGTGGTGAGCCAGGTCAGCGACGCGACCGGCAAGGGCGCGACGGTGCTCGCCGGAGGCAAGGCACGCCCGGACATCGGTCCCTACTTCTATGAGCCTACGATCTTGACCGGCACCTTGGCTGACATGACCCTCTACGCCGACGAGACCTTCGGACCGGTCATCTCGCTGTACCGGGTGAGCGGCGTGGAAGAGGCCATCGACCAGGCCAACGACAGCCGCTACGGCCTGAACTTCTCGGTCTGGACTCGCGATGCCGGCCAGGGCCGCCACATCGCGCGCCGACTGGAAGCCGGCACCGTCAACATCAACGAGGCCTATGCGGCCACCTGGGGATCCGTTGATGCCCCGATGGGCGGCTGGAAGGACTCGGGCGTGGGCAGCAGACACGGCGAACACGGGATCCTCAAATACACCGACGCCCAGACCGTGTCGACTCAGCGGTTCCTGCCGATCGCACCGCCGAGCTTCATGTCGCCGACCGGGTACGCGAAGGCGATGACAACGGCCATGCGTACCCTGCAGCGTCTGCCCGGCCGCAAGTAGCACCAGCGGCCGGACCTGGATCACTGGTCGGCTTCGTACTTGAACGAGATCTGCAGCTTGATCCGGTAGGTGATCGCCCCGGCCTCGTCGAGATTGATGTCCTGCTTAACGACCTCGGCGACCCGGAGGCCGCGGATCGTCTGACCAGCGGTCCTGACCGCCTCGGCGGCAGCGTCCTCCCACGAGGTGCTGCTGGTTCCGATGATGTCGATCACCTTGTACACGCTCATAGCAACTCCTTCGACGGTGCCCCGAGCATATGACCAAAGCACCCCCGGCGGGGTGCGTGTCATCCGGGGCTGCTGCCCTCGTCTGCGTCGAAACTGGGCGGGCAGCGGCGAACGGCCAGCGCCAGCCGCGGTCGCGACCACGCGCCGCATCGAGTTCACATGGCTGGCCAGTGCCGTCCGGCCCGCACCAGTCAGCTCATAGGGGTGTCGGCGATCTTCGGCGGGGAGCGCCCCCCGATCGCCGGAATCGGGCGAGCGAGCAAGGCTCTATCCGACGTATGGGACCACGTAGGGATTCCACCATTCGGAGTGCTGACTGCGATCGCAAGCCTGCAGCACGACCGGCGTGCGGCCGACCGCAGCGGCGCCAGCGGCCAGGCACATGGCGCTGTCACCGGTGGACTGAATCTGAACGTAGCCCGAGCCGGGACCAGCGATCGCCACGAACCCCTGGCTGGCCGAGCCGTCGCAAGTCGCCGCCCGAAGCTGCGTACCCGCGACATAGCTCGGCGCGTCCAGGCACCATGAGATGTCATAGGAGGGTATGAACGCGGTGCTCCCGTCCGCGCTTGACGTCGAAAGCCATAGCTGCTCGGTCTGACCATTCTGCAGGGTGACCAAGTCGACTGCTGCACCCGCTGCGCTTACATCGCTAAGGCTCAGCCTGAGACCCTGCGCCTGATTGTTCAGCGGATAGGCGGAAATCTCGTCCTGCGTGCCAGTCAATCCAGAGTTGCCTGTTCTGGACCACGCCTGATCTTCCTTGAAATCGCACGGCTCAAGCGCGATGAAATGACCTGGGCTGAGTCCTCCGGCCCCGCCTATGCAGAACCTTCCGGTCGCTAGCGGGAATATCTCGACGGCAAATTCTTGCAACGGTGCCCCAAGAAACTGCTGGTCGGCACCCGAGTCGCAGGTCCGCACCTGAAGCTGAACGCCGCTGGCATAGTCAGCGCTCGGTACCGTCAGGCATAGGTTCAGGTCGTAAAGCGGCCGGATCGTGAAGCTGCCGAATGGGCTCGGTGCCTGTGGGTCGATCGGCAGTTCGGTCCAGATCGCGCCGGCGTCGGGAGTGTAGTTGCTGACCACGAGCTTGGTGCCAGATCCGCCCTCGGTCACGGTATCGATGACATAGTCTTGAATATTGGATTCCAGCTGCTCATAGGTGAGCGGATCATGCAGGGTATCGAGGGTTTGCCAGAACACGTCACCCTTGCATTGTGCGAGCACCACGGCACGGACCCGAGCACGGCCGCCCACAGTCACCAGGCAATATCGCGCATCCGAGGTAGTTATATAGTAAGAGAATCCGGAGCTTTTTCTGATGGCCGCGATTCCAAGGAAAGTGGTATTTTCCTGCTGGTCGCACGGATTGATGCGCAATGGGGTTCCCGGTGCCTCGGCCGAGAATGACAGGCACAGTGCGTCGTCAGATACCGGTCTCAAGATTTCCGAGCCATAGGGAGCATCCTCCCAGTACTGGCTGAGACGATGCTGAAACGGGCCGTCGGTGACGCCGCTGCCAGGGTGCAGGGACGACGCTGCTTCAAGCACTCTTGAGTCCGGGGATGCGATCGTGTTGACCACCTGCTGGAGGTCGGTCGTCGACCAGGCTTCCGCGTCGATGCTCCGACATGTCCCGAGGGCAACCGGGCCGCCAGCATTCAGGCCGCTGGCATCCAGGCAGAGCTTGCTGTCGGCCGCAGGCGAGATGAAGAAGATCGGGGTGTGCGCCGACGGCGCGGAGGTCACGAATCTTTCGCGGGCACTGCCGTCACATCTCCAGACCGTCAGCTGGGTTCCCGGCTTGTACCTGGCCTGCCGGACGTTCAGGCACAGCCGTTCGTCGTACGCCGGACGGATGGTGCCGTCGCCCTCCTGGACCCAGGCCTGACCTGCGGACCCGGTGGCAGGCATGATCCTGACAGCCACACCAGGCTGCCGCGCTCCACCCGCGCTCAGGGCTAGGGCAGTATTGAACGCGTAAAACGTCTGACCGGAGCTGGCCGCAGGTACCGCAGCCGAGATAGATGCATCGGCCATCGGACCCACATGCGCGCCATGTGCAAGGGTGGGCACGCTGATCGCCACCACAGCCGAGGTGCCGATCAGCACCAGCCCGGATAGCGGCACGCGCATGGCAGTCCCCGATTCGTCGGGCACGGAAATGGGCAGCTGCTGAAGCCAGCTAACCGCCGACAAGTCTGGCCATAACTACTAAGTCTGTCAATAGCGATTTGGGATGCCTTAACGGCACACCTCCCCGGAGTCCTGACACAGGTCCTGAGTCGCGTCTGAAGCAGCCGCGGTGGCGGCTGGGTCACCAGCGCTCCCCCGGCTGGGCCAAGTGCCTACCGCAGCCGCCACACGTACACCCGGAGGGTGGCCAGGTACTTCGCGGGCGGAGCGCCGGCCCACAGGTCCTGCGCCAGTGCGTCGGCCGCGACTACCCGGTTGGCCGACAGCAACAGCCTGGCCAGCAGCGATCGCTCTCTGAGCCCGCCCAGATCCACGGTCCGTCCGTCGTCGTCGACGACTTCGACTGGCCCAAGGATCCGGAACTCCACGAATACTGATGGTAGATCGCCGAACCAGGCCAGCGGCCGAACGCTCAGTCGAGCCGGTGATGGCCAGCCCGAGGCGAGTCCAGTCCGGACAGCGTCCCGGCCTGCGTGAATACCGCAGCGCTGGCCAGGTCGGATGCGATCCGGCGATCGACTCTGGCGCCGGTACCACCTGGCGCCGCCGTGGACGCCGCGCCGACCGCACAGCCAAGCGCCGTCGCGTGCGGCAGGTCCAGGCCCTGCAGTAGCCCCGAGATGACGCCGGCATTGAAACAGTCACCTGCGCCGGTGGTATCGAGCGGCCGCACCTGCGGCACTGCCACCAGCGAAGGCATGGCCTGGTCAGCCGGCACGCAGAGCGCGCCCCGCGCACCGAGCTTGATCACGACGTTCCGGCCGGCCGCCGCCAGAACCCAGGCGGCCCGGCCGAGCTCACGCTCGCCGCTGATCCCGAGTGCCTCAGCTTCGTTCGGCAAGAACACGTCGGTCTGCGCCAGCGCAGCCCGCAGCCGCTGATCACCCCACCGGCCCGCCGGGTCGTAGTTGGTGTCCAGTGAGGTGCGCAGACCGCGGGCGCTGGCGGCGGCGAACAGCTCGGCCAGGCCGGCCCCCAGTGACTCCTCGAGCAGGAAGTACGCGCTGACATGCAGGTGCCTGGCCCGGGCGAGCAGCGCGTCGGGCAGGTCGGCAGCGGTGAACGTCGTCATCGCACCTGGTGCGGTCAAGATGGCGCGGTCGGCCCCCTGCGACAGGACGGCGGTCATTCCGGTCGGCAATCCGCGCCGGATCACCACCGCGCTAGTGTCCACGCCCTCGCGAGCCAGCAGGGAGCAGATCAGCTGGCCGACCGGGTCGTCGCCGACCGCCGCCGCCAGCGCGACCCGCAGGCCGAGCCGCGCCGCTGCCACCGCCGTGATCGAGGCTGAACCGCCGATCACCAGCGACATCCCGGCCACGAGTTTCTCGGTCTGACCGAACGCCGGCATCAGGTCAGTGCCGGTCACGATCAGGTCGGGGTTGCAGTCCCCGGCAACGATCAGATCCAGCTGGTCAGGCGAGGACAACCCGGACTCCCGCGTCGGCCAGCTCAGCAGCCTGAGCCGGTTCGATCCCGCCGTCGGTGACCAGTACGTCCACATCGGCGGGGGCGCAGATCCTGGCGAAAGCACGCCGGCCGACCTTGGAGCTGTCCGCGGTGACTATCACTCGGGCAGCCCGCTGGGTCATCAGCCGGTTGATGCTGGCCTCCCCCTCATGGTGAGCGGTCGCGCCGATTTCCGCGTCGATGCCGTCCACGCCGAGGATCGCCACGTCGAGCACCACCTGCTCAAGCACGCTCGTGGCCAGCGGGCCGGTCAGCTCGTAGGACTGCGGCCTGGCCACCCCGCCGGTCACCACGATCTTGATGGTCTGCCGCACGGCCAGCTCGGTGGCAATGTTCAGCGCGTTGGTCACCACCGTGAGCGCGGGAGCCAGCGGCCCCCCGACCTGGAGGTCGGCCCGGACCGCGAGGGCCCTGGCCACCTCGGTGGTGGTGGTGCCGCCGTTCAGGCCGACGATCTGCCCGGGGCGGATCATGGCGGCGGTGACCACGGCGATCCGCTGCTTCTCGCTCGGATGCCGCTCGCTCTTGTAGCGCAACGGCAGATCGTAGGTAACCGCCTGCGCCAGCGCGCCGCCGCGAATCCTGGTCAGCATCTGCTGGGCGGCGAGGTCATCGAAATCGCGGCGGACCGTCGCCTCGGAGACGCCGAGTTCCTGCGCCGCCTTCTCGACGCTGAGCTGACCGTCGGCGGCAAGCAGCTCTAGGAGCTCGTTCCATCGTCGGTATCTGCTCATCGCGACTCCCTCAGCCGGCCGCGCCGAGCACCCGAAGCAACCTGGCAACCTCGGCCGCGACCGCGTCCCGGCCGGCCGCGCCGTACTTTCGCGGATCGACCAGGCGCTCGTCGCCGGCCAGCCGATCTCGGACGGCGGCGGTGAAGACCTTGTTCAGCTGGGTCGCTATGTTGATCTTCGTCAGGCCGGCCCGGATCGCCGCCGTCAGGCCGTCATCGGGAACCCCGGACGAGCCGTGCAGCACCAGCGGTACCGGGACCGCTGCACTGATCCGGCCGATCAGCTCCAGGTCGAGCACGGCGTCCCTGGTGAGCATCGCGTGTGAGCTGCCGACCGCCACTGCCAGCGCGTCCACGCCGGTCGCCGCCACAAAGGCGGCCGCCTCGGCCGGCCTGGTCCGGGCACCTGGGGCATGGACTCCGTCCTTGCCGCCGATCTCGCCAAGCTCGGCCTCGATCCAGACCCCGCGGCGATGGCACCAGACGGCGAGTTCCGCCGTGGCCGCTACGTTCGAGGCGTAATCACGGGACGAGGCGTCGAACATCACCGATCTGATGCCAAGGCCCACGGCGGCCTGCACCAGGTCGGCGCTCACCGCGTGATCCAGGTGCACGGCGACTGGCACGGTCGCCGACCGCGCGATCGCCATCGCGGCCGCCGCGATCGGTTCCAGTGCCCCGTGGTAGGCGACGCAGTTCTCGCTGATCTGCAGGACGGTCGGCCCGGCCGCGGCCTGCGCGCCGGTCACGATCGCCTCGGCGTGTTCGATCCCGATCACGTTGAACGCGCCGACGCCGCGGCCTGCCGCGCGGGCCGCATGGACAATCTCGCCGGTCGCCGCCGTGGCCATCAGCCGTCCTCCCGCCAGACGTCAGGTCCCGGCAGCCCGGTGACCTGGACTTCGGCCAGCTGGCGCCGGTAATCCTCGGCACCGAACTCGCCCGCTGCCGACGCCGCGACGGTTGCCGCCCCGAGCGCCGCCGCATGCCGCAGCCGCTCCGGCCAGTCCTGCCGCCGGACCAGCCCGTGCGCGAGCGCCGCCACCACCGCGTCGCCGGCGCCAGTCGGGTTGCCAGCTACCGGTCCAGCCTGGCTGGCCCGCCAGTTCCCGTCCGGCGTGATCGCGAGCAGCCCGTGCCAGCCAAGCGACACGACCGCCGCCCGCGCTCCGGCCGCGAGCAGCCGGCCAGCCGCCGTGACTACCGCGTCGGCGTCCGGCTGGCCGGCCCGCTCCATCGACTGGTCGCTGACCTCGCCAAGCTCGGCCAGGTTCGGCTTGACCAGCGCTGGGCCTGCCGCGACCCCGTGCGCCAGCGCGGCGCCGCTGGCGTCCAGAATCGCGGGGACCGATGCCTGCGCGGCAGCCGCGATCAGGTCGGCGTAAGCATCGGCGGGGACGCCGGGCGGGAGGCTGCCGGACAGCACGACGGCCGCGCAACTGGCCAGCGCCCTTTCATAGGTAACAAAAAACTCCCGGTACTCGCCCACGCTGACCGGCGGTCCAGGCTCGTTGAAGACCGCGGTGTCGCCCCGCCCGGTGTCGACCACAGCGAAGGTTCGCCTGGTCTCACCGCAGACCCAGGTCAGTGCGGTCGAGATCCCGGACCCGTCTAGGCCGGTCACAAGTTCCCTGCCGACTCCGCCGCCGACCAGCCCGGCCAGCGTGACCTCAGCACCGAGCGCCCGCAGCGTCCTGGCCACGTTGACGCCCTTGCCGCCGGGCCGGACATGCACCCGGTGCGGGCGGTTAACCCCGGCCCAGTTGACCTGGTCGACCTCGTGGGTGACGTCCAGGGCCGGATTGAGCGTGACGACCAGGATCATCGCGCCTCGGCCACCGGGGCGGCGGGCCCGGCCCGGCGCTCCTGGCCGTCCGGGCGCAGTATCACCGATCTGGTCAGGTTGCGCGGCCGGTCCGGGTCGAGTCCGGCGGCCCGCGCGATCGTGACGGCCACCTTGTGCACCCTGACCAGCTCGGCCAGCGAGTGCTCGATGCCCGGCCACGGCAGCCCGCCAGCCGCGGCGATCTCGGCGGCCAGGCCTTCGGGCGGCGGCCCGAACATCCACACGATGCTGCCGGTGCCGGTCACCGCGATCGGGCCGTGCCGAAATTCCATCGCCGGGTACGCCTCGGTCCACTGGCCGGCCGACTCGCGGAGCTTGAGTGCGGCCTCGCTGGCCAGTCCGCAGGTCCAGCCGGTGCCAAGGAAGGTGAACTGGCGGGCGCGGATGAGCACGTCAGGCAGCGGTTCGGCGAGGACCCGCTCGGCGGCCGCGGCCACCGGTCCGATGTCGGTGCCCAGGTGCGCGAGCAGCAGCGCCAGTTCGGTGGTGGCGAACCTGGTCTGTACGACCGACTGCTCGTCGGCGAAGTCCAGCGCGATGATCGCGTCTGCCGCCGCGGCGACCGGCGTGCCTGGATCGGCGGTGATGGCCACGGTCGGCTGACTGCCACCGATCCTGGCGAGCAACTGCAGAATCTCCGTGGTCGTCCCCGACCTGGTCAACGCGACCACCCGGTCATACCGCCGTCCGGCTGGCATCTCGGAGGCGGCGAAGGCGTCGGTCTCGCCCTGACCGGCGGCCTCGCGAGCTGCCGCGTAGGACTGGGCGATGAACCACGAGGTGCCGCAGCCGACCACCGCGACCCGCTCGCCGGGAGCCGGCAGCAGGCCGGCCACCTCGGGCAGCAACACCGCAGCCCGGCGCCAGCAGTCCGGCTGCGACGCGATCTCGGCATCGGTCCAGCCAGGACCGGCCTGCCTGGCGTCAGTACTGTGGTGGGTTGCGTTATGCGTCATGGTCTCTTTTCCTTGTCGCCGCGAGCGCGCTGCGCGCATCGGCGTCATCGGCGGCCCGCACCGGGCGGTCTAGCCAGCACCGTCACACTCCAGTCAGCCCGGTCGCGGCCACCGATCTGACGAAGTACCGCTGCGCGACCAGGAAGACGAGCAGCATCGGGGCGAGGCTCATCACGTTGCCGGCCATCAGCAGCGTCCATTCGGTGGAGTGCGCACCCTGGAAGGTCGCCAGGCCGAGCGGCAACGTCATCGCGCCGGGCGAGTTGATCACGATCAGCGGCCACAGGAACGAGTTCCAGGAGTCCAGGAAGGTCAGCGCGGCCAGCGTGGCCAGCGCCGGGGCCGACAGCGGCAGCACGATCCGCCACAGCACCGTCAGCCTGGTCGCTCCGTCCACCCGGGCCGCCTCTTCGTACTCGATCGGCAGGGTGCGGAAGAACTGACGCAGGAAGAACACCCCGAACGCGGTCGCGGCGTTCGGCACGATCAGCGCGCCGATGTGCCCGATCCCCGCGCCAGCGAGCAGGTGCACGCCGATCCATTTGGTGATCAGGAACTGCGGGATCATCGTGACCTGGAACGGCACCATCAGCGTCATCATGATCACCACGAACAGCACGGTCCGGCCGAGGAACCTGAACCTGGCGAACGCGTAGCCTGCCGCCGCGCACAAGACCAGATTGGCGAGCACGGTGCTGACCGCGACGACGATGCTGTTCAGGAAGAACCGGCCGAACGGCGCGGCGGCCAGGGCATCGGGGTAGTTCTGCAGCCTGATCACGTTCGGGGTCAGGTCGGGCGGGAAATGCAGCGCCTCGGCTGGCGTCTCGATCGACGTTACGACCAGCCAGACGAAAGGGAAGAGCAGGATGATCGTGGCCGGGATCAGCACCAGATGCCACGGGCTGAACGGCAGCCGCCCCCGTGATCCGGCCATCCGCGGTCCGGCCTTCCGAGGTCCGGCCGCCCGGGGTCCGGCCACGTCGCCGATATCCAGTTCGCGCGCGATCATGACCGGTAGTAGGTGAATCGTCGGCTGACCCGGAACTGGATCGCGGTGACCACCAGGATGACCAGGAACAGCAGGTAGGCGATGGCCGAGGCGTAGCCGAAGTTGAAGTTCTGGAATGCCTGCTCGTAGAGGTAGTAGACCAGGACGGTGGTGGCGCCGAGCGGCCCGCCCGAGGTGGACAGGAACACCTCGTCGAACAGCTGCAGGGCGTTGATGGTCAGCCAGACCGCCAGGAACAGTGAGGCCGGGCTGAGCAGTGGCAGCGTGACCCGGCGGAAGGTGGCCCAGTGCCCGGCGCCGTCGATCGCGGCCGCCTCGGTGAGATCCTGCGGGATGCCCTGCAATGCGGCCAGGTAGATCACCACAGCGAAGCCGCTCCAGCCCCAGATCGTCATCGTCACGATCACGAAGAGCGCCTCGGACGGGGAGTTCAGGAACTGCTGCTGCGGGATTCCGACCAGGCTGAAGAAGTAGTTCACGATCCCGTACGAGGGATCGAAAAGCCAGATGAAGACCAGCGCCTCGCTGATCGTCGAGATGGCCATCGTGGCGTAGGCAGCCGTCCGGTACAGCCACATGAAGCGCAGCTTCCGGTTCATCGCGACCGCGAGGAACAGCCCGACCACCATGGTGCCAGGCACGAAGAGCGCCGTGTAGACCAGCGTGTGCTCGATCGCCTGGGTGACCGCCGGGTCGTGCAGCATCGCCCGGTAGTTGCGCAGGCCGACGAACGGCGTGCTCGGATTGAGCAGATTGTTCTGCTGGAACGACATCACCAGCGACCAGACGATCGGCGCGGCACCGAACAGCAGAATGATCACCGCCGCCGGGGTGACGAAGGCCCATCCGGCGATCGACTCCGAGCCTGCTATCGAGCGCCGCGCGCTGCCTTGCGGCCGACCACGCCGAGCTCGGCCGACCGCGACCGCCTTCCCGGCTCCGGGGCCAGCACCCCCGGAGGTCGTCACCGACGCGGTCATCTCAGCTGCCGGGTCCCGATCCGGCCAGGATCTGGTTCACCTTCGCGGCGGCCTGGGCCAGCGCCGCCTGCGGCTGCGCCTTGCCCAGCAGCACGGCGACGACCATGTTGCCGATGACCTGCGAGATCTGCGGGTAGCTGGGGATCTGCGGCCGGGCCTGGCGGACATTGGCCAGGTTGGCGATGAAGGTGCTGACGCCGGGCAGGGCCGTGTTCATCTGCCCCTGGAAACCGGCGGCGTCGGCGACTGCCTGCCTGGTCGGCAGGTCACCGGTAGCCAGCGAGAAGTACCGGACCTGAGCCGGGGCGGTCAGCCAGAGCAGGAAGCTCTCCGCCGTCCGCACCTTCGCGGCGCCGTTGTTGAAGATGACCCAGTTGTCCGGCCCAGAGATGGTCTGGTGGCCGCCGCCGGTGCCGGGAAACGCCGGCATGACCTGGACGCCGTAGTGGACGTTGGGGAACGCGGACAGGTCCCACGGGCCGGTCACCAGCATGCCGATCTTGCCCGAGTTGAACAGGTTGGCGTAGGCGGAGTCGGTCGGGTCCAGGTACATCGAGTGCTCCGTGACGGCCATGCTGCGCAGCGTGTTCAGCGACAGCAGGCCGGCCGGGGAGTCGAACGCGGCGCTGGAGTTCGAGGCGTTGAGTAGCTGCCCGCCTGCCGCCCAGAGCAGCGCCTCCCAGTGCCAGACGGTGTCCTCGGTACCCGGGGTGACGTAGGCCGTGCCGAATTGCTTGATGGCCGGCTTGGTCAGCGCCCGGGCGTCGGCCACGAACTGCTGCCAGGTCCAGTTCGGGCCGGGGGGCGCCAGGCCAGCCTTGGCGAACAGCGACTTGTTGTAGACGACGGCAAGGTTGTCCACCAGCGCGGGAATGCCGATCACCTTGCCCTGCACGGTCGCCACATCGCGTTCGCCCACCCAGAAGTCGGTCCAGTTCACCCCCGGCTGGCTGACCACGCTGTTGAGCTTGACGACCTGCGGGATCTGGGCGACGTTCGGCGCCCACGAACCATAGAGGTAGGCGATGTCGGGGGTGGTGCCGCCGCGGACCGCGGTGAGGACCTTCTGAAGCGTGTCGTCGTTGTTGACATAGAGCGGGTAGACCGTGACCCCGGGATGGGCCTTGTCGTAGACGGACACCAGGTGGTTGAAGGCCGTGAGCTCGGCACCGGTGTAGCCCTCCCAGATCTGGATCGACTTCCCGTTCCCCGACCCGCCGCTGCCGGATCCGCAGGCCGCCAGGCCGACGACTGCCAGCGTGCATGCCACCACAGTTCGCAGCCCATTAGTGACCATCGGTCCCTCTGTTCACGCTCTTGCCCGAACAACCCATGTTTGAGCCACATTTTGGGCGTCGTCGGCACGATGTGTCAACCTCCAATCGCGCAGCAGATGCGCAGGTAACTAGGGCTGAAGATCAAAGAGCTGCGCGGTCTTGCGTGGAACTGCGCGCAATGGAACACTTTCGAGCTGTGACGAAGGTGGCGTTCATCGGCGCGGGCAGCATCGAGTTCACCCGCAACGTGGTCACCGACCTGTGCGGTTACCCCGAGTTCGCCGGGCAGCTGCATCTCTCGCTGTACGACATCAGCGCGGAGCGGCTCGATTTCGCCCGGCGGCTGGTCGGCCAGATCGTCGCGCAGACCGGCGCTGGCGCCGTCGTCACCGCCGCTGACGACCAGGCGGAGGCGCTGGCCGGCGCTCAGTACGTGATCAACGAGGTGCAGGTCGGCGGGTACGCCGCGACGCGGCACGACTTCGACATCCCGGCCAGGTACGGCCTGCGCCAGACCATCGGCGACACGCTGGGCATCGGCGGCATCTTCCGCGGGCTACGGACGATCCCGGTGATCGTCGCCCTGGCCCGCGACATGCTGCGCTGCTGCCCGGACGCCTATCTGCTCAACTACGCCAACCCGATGGCCATGCTGCCCTGGGCGGTCTACGAGGGCACCGAGTTCAGCCGGGTCTTCGGGCTGTGCCACTCGGTCCGCGACACCCATGCCTTCCTGGCCGGGCTAGTCCGCCTCAATCCAGCCGACATCAGCTTCACCACGGCCGGGTTCAACCACCAGGCGTTCGTGATTGGCTTCAGGTATCTGGGCCAGTCGCTGTACCCCGAGCTGCATCGCGCGATCAGCGCCGATCCGCAGCTGCAGCGCCGGGTGCGGGTCGAGCTGTTCCGCCGGTTCGGCTACTTCCCGACCGAGTCAAGCGAGCACTCGGCCGAGTATGTGCCATGGATCATGCGGCACGATTCGCAGATCGAGCACTTCCGCGTCCCCGTCGGGGAGTACCTGGCCAGGTCGGAGCAGAACCTGCGCGAGCTTGACAAGCTGACCGGGCAGCTTGACGCAGGTGAGCCCATCGAGCTGGAGGCGCAGGACGAGCTCGCTTCGCAGTTCATCCACTCGCTGGAGACCGGCACCGAGCGGGAGATCTACGTCAATGCCCGCAATGACGGCCGGATCGGCAACCTGCCGGCGAACGCGTGCGTCGAGGGGCCGTGCGATATCGACGCGTCCGGTCCGCGCCTGCGGGCCGTCGGCGACCTGCCCGTGCAGCTCGCCGCGCTGAATCGCACCTTCCTCAATGTCGTGGAGCTGACCGTGCGGGCGGCGCTGTTCGGCCGCCGCGACTACGTCTACCAGGCGGCGCTGCTCGACCCGAACACGTCGGCGACGCTGACCACCAACCAGATCGTCGCCCTGTGCGACGAACTGCTCGAAGCTCACGGGCCGCTGCTCCCGCCGGCGCTGGCGCGGTGATGCGGTCCGGGCACCGCGTGATCTGATCAGGAGGTGCGCAGGTGAATCGGGTATCAGCGCGGCTGGTCTGCGGCGTGGCCGCGGCCGTCCTCGCGGTGACTGCGGCGTCGCTGCCGGCCGGGCAGGAGGCGGCACGGGCTGCCGGGCAGCCTGCCGGACTGGCGGCGCGGGCTGCCAGTGCCAGCTCGATTCCGCCGCCCGTGGGCACCGGGGCGTTGCGGATCGGCGGTCATCCCCGGGACGGCGGGACGGTCCGGGCCGTCGGCCTGCGCTGGCGGCCGGGTCGGCTGCCGCGCGGCGACCGGCTGCTCAGCTTCGAGGTCGGCTACTACTGGCGGTCCTGTCCGACCGCGGGCAGGTGTGCCCTGGCGCAGGATTCGACCGTGACGCCGTATGCCGCAGCCAGCTACATCGCCGGTCACGCCGACAGCGGGCGGCGGCTCCGGCTCACCGAGGTCGCCAGTGAGGTGGTGGAGACCGCTCCGGCCACGTTCTCGTTCGTCGTGGTCAGCTCCTCAGCGTCGGCGCTGTCCGCCGAAACCGTCGCCGGGTATCCGGCCGACCGGGCGCCGCGCACCGAGTTCGTGAACGGAACGCCGGAGCACCGGACCGCATCGCCGCAGGAGTACTTCCAGGTCGATCCGCCGCACTACGCCGCGCGCAGCGGTAGGCCTGCGCTGCTGTACCGGATCGATCACGGATCCTGGCACCCGATGCCGCGTGGCCTGGTCTTCTACACCGGCACGCTGCCCACGGGCCGGCACTCGGTGTCGGTCCGGACGCTCGACCGGGCCGGTGCGACGACCGTGCGGTTCGGCTGGCGGATCGTGCCGTTCCCGGTGCCGATCGGCTGCCTGAGCCGGCCGAGGCATTCGTGCTGGCTGCCCCCACACCTGGACTCGCGGCACCGCCCGATGCGCTGGGACTGGCAGATCGGCCGGGTGACACCGCTGGAACGCAGCGGCGCTCACGCCGTCGACATCTACGACATCGACGGATTCCTCACCACCGCCGCTGCTGTCCGTGCCATTCACCAGACCTGGCAGGCGGCCACCTTGCCGCATCCGAAGACGATCTGCTATCTGGACCTGGCCTGGGAGGATTACCGGCCGGACGGGAGCCCGGCCCCGCGCGGCGCCTTCCCCGCGGCCACGCTCGGCAACGTCTACTACGGGTATCCGCAGGAACGCTGGGTGGACTTCCGGCAGCTTGACGCGCTGAAACCGATGATCGACGCGCGGCTGGAGATGTGCGCGCGCAAGGGTTTCGACGCCGTCGAGCTTGACGACATCGACGGGTTCGATCCGCCGTCCACGACCGGATTCCATCTCACCCCTGGGGACGCGCAGAATCTGCTGGCCTACGCCTTCAACCAGATGCACCGGCTCGGCCTGTCCGGCCTGTGGAAGAACTCGCCATTTCTGAGCTGGTGGGCCCGCGGCTATGCCGATGGCGCCGTGGTCGAGGAATGCTACGTCGGCGGGTCGTGTTTCGCGTCCTGGCTACGCGGCAGCAGCCAGTACGGCATCACCTGCACCGCGCTCTCCGGCCGCGAGCCATGCGGCTGGGATGATTTCACTGCCGACCGTACGCCGGGCCAGCCAACCGGCAAATGGGTCGGCGAGGTGGAGTACTCGGCCGACCAGTACGTCTGCAACCCTGGGCAGAACTGCACCGGCCGACATCGGTTCGCCACCTTCTGCCGGCTTGTCTATGCGCCACCTGCCGGGTTCGCCGCCATGAAGCTGGACGTGAACCTCGACGGTACGACGTTCCTGCCCTGTCCGCGCGGAACCTGACGAGGAACCCGCCCATCAGGAGTCGGCCGGGCTAGCCGATGGCCACCGATGACCAGTCGGCGAATCCGGACGGGTCATGGCGGCCTGATGGCTGCCGGATGGGAGTGAGCACCGCACCAGGCTTACCTGACACTTTGCTGCTGAGTACGTAGAGAGTTCCTCCGCCGGGAGTGACATCCAGCTGCAACGGCGGGCCGGTAATCATGCCTGCACTCCGCGGAGTGGAGATTGCGGGCCCAGGCTTACCCGTCGTCACGCTGATCGGCAGCACGCTGCTCGGATAGTTGTAATATCCGGCGGGAAACCGCCGACGAGAAACATATGCGGTCTTGCCATTCGGGGTCATCGCAATTCCGACCGGATATTTGCCGACCCTGATCCGCCGCGCCGCCACGACCGACCTATCGCTGATCTGATAAACCGAGCAGTCCACACCAAGCACGTAGGCGGTACTGCCATCGCGCGCGCATTTTTGATCACGCTTACGTCCTTAGCTCTGATCGCAGTTTAAAACGGCATACAACAGTGCATAGCAGGATTGGCGAACATCACTGCCGGAGTGCCGAACGGAGCTCCGGTGACGTGGAGTCCAGCCCGGCGGCCTGGCGCAGGCCCCAACATGCGCGCCCGTAGTCGTCGGTCACTGGGAGCGAGCTAACCCGAGTTCGGCGAGGATCTGGGCCCGTAGTTTGTACTTCTCCGCCTTGCTGGTGGGCGTACGTGGGATGTCGCCGACGATCCTGACGTGAGCCGGACGCATGTACCTGGGCATGGTCTGCGCCGCGTAGGCGTGCACCGCCTCCTCGGTAAGCGCCGTGCTGTCCGGCACCACGAAGGCGACGATGTCGTCTTCGTCCCCTTCCTCACCTGGAATCGGGAGCACCGCGGAGAACCGGATGTCCGGGTGCTGGTTGAGCAGATCCTCGACCTGGAACGAGGAGAGATTCTCGCCGCGCACCCGGATGCGATCACCCATCCGGTCGATGAAATAGAAGTATCCGTCGGAACCACGGAAGGCGGCATCGCCGGTGTGGAACCACAGGTTGCGGCAGGCGGCGAGGGTGGCCTCCGGCTTGCCGAGGTACTCGGTGAGGAACAGGGCGGGCAGCTTCGAACGAAACGCGAGTTGGCCGGTCTCGTCGGGCGAGCACTCCTCATCGTGTTCGTTGAGCACCGTGGCATCGACGAACGGCGCCGACAGTCCCATGAAGCCCTTCCTGGCGACTGCGTCGCCAGGAAGCACCAGCACTCCGTCGCGCTCGGTCACTTGGCGCGCCTGCTTATGGCTGAGGCCCCGATAAAGATCAGTTGGCGTCCCCTCGCCCTCCGCGGTCTCTTCGATCAGCCCCGACAAGGGGGCGCCGGATTCGGTCTGCCCGAAGCCCGCACTGACAAAGTCGAAGCCGAACCTACGGGCGACCTGCGCGTGGTGCAGCGGCAGCGGCTGCAAATGCACTTTGTTCAGGGTATTGCGTCGGTCGTCGGCGCTCTCCGGCGCCTTCATCAGCCACGGGATCATCACGTCCAGGAGGATGGCCGCCGTTGCCCGCCGAGAGCGGATGCGGTCCCAGAAGGCGTTCGGGCTGAAGCGGTCCCAGACGGCGACCTCGCAGCCGGCCCATGCCGCCCGGGCCACGTTGGCGATGGCGCCGCCCACGTGATACATCGGCAGATCGTTGTAGATCACGTCGTCGGTTGTGATCAGCCTGCGCAAACCCCAGGTGTACTGGGCCATCCAGCGGTATGGCTGAACGACGCCCTTTGGCGGGCCGGTCGTTCCCGAGGTGTAGATGATGTTGGCCGGGTCGTCGAAGGCGACACGCACCCCCGGAGCGGAAGCGTCGGCGGTCAAGGCCTCCCACGGAAGCTCGGGCAGCACCGATGCGTCCCGGTCCGGCGTGTGATCATGCGCCCCGGATGGCGGGTCGTACACGACGACCGCGGGCTCATCGGCCAGCGAGGCGGCGACTCCGTTGAGGGCGGGCAGCAGGCGGGGCTCGGTCACGATGAGCTTAGGGCCAGTATCAGCAAGCTGATAGGCCAGCAGGCGCCCGGTAAAGGCGAAGTTGATCGGGCTGTATAGCGCCCCCGCCTTCCACGTGCCGAACATGACAAGCGCGCTCACCATCGGGTTGGCGCAGAACACGCTGACCCGGTCTCCTTTGGCCACGCCGTTCGCGGTCAGGTTGCTGGCGATCGCATCTGTGCGGCGGCCGAAGTCCGCGTACGTCAGCGTCAGATCGTCCTCGCCGTAGTAGAAGAATGGCCGGTCCCCGGCCGTCTCCGCCCAGTGGGCCAGCCGCTCGGTGACGATATCGCCTTCTTCACGCAGCATCGCGGCCAAATCCATCGAAGCCTCCTAAGGGCGAATGCCGAAGAAAGGACGCCCGGTCAGTTCGGGGAGAACCCGGTAGGCGTCACGCACCCACGCGCAGAGCAGCGGCCTGCTGTCGCGGGGGTCGATCAGGTCCTGGACGCCGAATCGCTCGGCCGTGCGGAATGGCGAGCCGACAGCAGCCAGCGTGCGGCGGATCCGCGCGATCTCTGCCTCAGGGTCGTCGGCATCGTGCAACTGCGCACGAAACGCCGCTTCGATACCGCCCTGCACTGGCAGCGACCCCCAGTCGCCCGACGGCCACGCCCAGCTGCGGCCGGCTCGGTGCCGGTTGACGATCCCTGCGCCACCGACGCCGTACACCCGGCGCACGATTAGTTCGGCCTGCGGGACCCGCGCCTGGTAAACGGCTGCAATGGCGCGGGCGCCGTACCGGATCGTGCCGCGTTCCTCGGCGACCCGGCCAATGGTAAGCCCGCCCTGGTCGGTGAGGCTGACGAGCGGGACATGGAACGCCTCACACAGGTCGACCAGGCGGGTGATCGCCTGGGCTCCCTCGACCGACATCGTGCTGCCCTTGTACGGGTCGGCAGCGAGGACTCCGACCGGGTGACCATCGAGGCGAGCGAACGCGGTGACCGTGGCACCGCCGTACTCCGCGTACGTGAACACCGAGCCACGGTCGAAGATCGCCTCCATGATCGGCCCGATTCGGTACGGCGTGCGGGGATTGCGCGGAACTGCTGCGATGAGGCTCTCCTCGCGCCGACCGGCCGGGTCGGCGCAGGGGAGAATCGGCGGAACCTCATGCACACTGCCTGGCAGGTACGACAGGAAGTCGCGGATGACACCGAAGGCGTCGTCTTCGGTGGCGACGAACCGCTCGATCGTGCCGTTGTGGCGGTGCACGGCCGCGCCACCGAGTTCCTCCTTGGTCAGGTCCTCGCCAGTGCCGCCGCGGACGACGGGCGGCCCGGCTGTGAACAGCTGGCCGACGCCGTTCACCATCACGGCGAGGTGCGACATGACCAGGCGCGCAGCACCGAGCCCCACGGTCGGGCCGAGGCACGCCGCCACCACGGGCACCAGGGAGAGGTTGTCGACCACGGCGTCCCACCCAGGGTTGATGGGCACATAGGTATATCCGGCCTCCTGCGCCATCTTGACGCTGCCGCCGCCGCTCGCGCCGTCCAGCAGCCGCACGACCGGCAGCCGCATCTCGTTCGCGTACTGCTCCGAATAGATCTGCTTGGCGTGGATCGCTGCGTCGCCGGAGCCGCCACGTACGGTGAAGTCGTCGGCGCCGAGCATTACCGAGCGCCCATTGATGCGCGCCGTTCCCGCGACGAAATTGGCCGGCCTGATCGAGGTGAGGCGGCCGCCGCCGTCGTAGTCGCCGAATCCGGTCAGAGCGCCGATCTCGGCGAAGCTGCCGGGGTCGGCCAGCTTATCGATGCGTTCACGCACGGTGAGCCGACCCGAGGCGCGCTGCCGCCCCACCTTCTCCGGCCCACCCATGGCCAGGGCCAGGTCCCGGCGGCGGCAGATCTCTTCGATCTCCGGCGTCCAGCCCGCTGGCTCGTGCGAACGCGGCGGCTCGGCTCGATCATCTGCTCCGCTCACGCGCACCTCCGTCAACACCCGCCTGGGAACGCCGCTGCGCCTACCGTACGACGACCATGCCGGACAGGTCGGCGCCAGCCGCTACTCGGAGCCGGTGCTGCCCGGCACTCGGCCGGGCACGTACTCCTCTAGCACGACATGGAAGTTAGTCCCGCCGAAGCCGAACGCACTCACCGCCGCGCAGCGCACCCCGCCGTTGGCGACGTCCCAGGTCCGCGCCTGCGTGTTGACGCGGAACGGTGAGGACGCCCAGTCGATATCGGGGTTGAGATGCTCGACGCCCAGGCTGGCCGGTATCACCTTCTCGTGCAGGGCGAATGTCGCTTTCAGCAGGCCGGCCGCGCCAGCCGCCGGCCTGAGGTGCCCGATGTTGGACTTGACCGAACCCAGGGCGACCGAGCCGGGGCGCGAACCAGCGGAGGCGAACACCTCGGTAATGGTGTTGACCTCGACCAGATCGCCGACGGGCGTCGAGGTGCCGTGCGCTTCGACCATCGAGCAGGTGGCTGGCGACAGCCCGGCGTCCCGCCAGGCGCGCTCCACGGCGAGCCGCTGGCCCACCGGGTTGGGAGCGGCGAGCGCCTTGCCGCGGCCGTCGCTGGCGGCGCCGATCCCGCGGACCACGGCGTAGATCCGATCGCCCGCACGCTCGGCGTCCTGGAGGCGCTTGAGCACGAACAAGGCGGCCCCTTCACCCATCACGAACCCATCGGCCCGGGCGTCGAACGGCCGGCTGCCGGTGGCCGACAGGGCCCCCATCCTGGACAACTTCACGAACATCCAGGCACCCATATTGCGGTCGACGCCGCCGGAGATCACCGCGTCGAACTTGTGCCTGGCCAGCCCGTCGGCAGATACGGCGAGCGCGGCCAGCGTGGAGGCGCAGGCGGCATCCACGACGAAGTTAGGGCCACGCAGGTTGAACAAGCTGGCCACCCGGCCGGCCACGCAGTTGCCCAGTTCGCCCGGCATCGTGTCCTCGGTAATCCGGGGCAGGTACGCATCCATGCGTTCGCGCACCTCAGCGATGATCGCCGCCCGGATCCCGGCGGGCAGCGCACGGAACGACGGCGCCCCAGCGAGGTCGCTGACCGTCTCTGGGAAGGCGACACGACGTGCCGTCTGATAATGCTTCTCGCCCCCTCCCATGGCGTTACCCAAGATCACCGCAGTGCGCTCCTGGTCGAGCTGTCGGGTTGGCCAGCCGTAGTCCAGCAGAGCGGCGCGAGTGCATGCCACCGCCCATTTCTGGGCGTCGTCGATCGCCTCGCCCACCCTGGGCGGAATGGGCAGCCGCCACTCCAGCGGCGACCAGTCCCAGTCCCGCACCCAGCCACCGATCTTGGAGTACGTCTTGTCTGGCGCCCTCGGGTCGGCGTCGTAATACAACTCCGGATCCCAGCGGTCCTTCGGCACGTCGGTGATCGAGGACCGCCCGGCGAGCAGATTGGCCCAAAAAGCCCGGGCATCGGGGGCATCGGGCAAGATCGCGCCGACCCCCACGATCGCGATCGCATGACCCTGCGAGTCTGTCATGGCCCTCACCCTTCGTCTTAACGGAGCAACGATGGAACGATCATCGGCTGCGGTCTCAGGCGGCATGACGACCGGCACGCCGACGATCGTGGCGCAGAAACGCGGAGCCGCCAAGCCAGGCCGGACGTGCGCTCCCCGCGATTACGTCCAGAACCGACCTCGCGTTCACCTCCTCTCTTTCACGATGGGCCCTGAGAGGTCAGCCGCCTAGGGCCAGAGGGCCCACGTCCACCAGCAAACGACTGGATGTCTCGGGGCGCCTGCCAAGGCGAGGATTAGAGCTGTTCTTCCCCGATCGCGATGGCGGGGCCTGCGCTGCAGCAGATCAGCGCCCTGCTTAGCTGCAGACCCGGGCGAGGCCAGCCGCGTCATCACCTGCCTGCTCGGCATCTGCGGACACTGCTCGGCGGCTGGCTAGCCGTCAAGCTCGCCGGGCGGAAGGCGCGCGATGAGCAACGGAATGTGCATCGCTCTCATCGTTGTCGGCGCGGTCCTGCGGTTCGCCCTCGCTCGCCCGGCACAGCCGGGCGGGCCCTCCGATTACGAGAATCGCTCGCAACCCTCAGACCACGCACGGCAGCGCCGGAAGGCGGTCAAGCGCACGGCAGCAGTCAACCATGGTCATTTGCTTGGCTGCGGCGCCTTGCAGGAGACCTTCGGATTCACGCCGAAATAGTTGAGCGGACCCGCCGCAATCGTCAGGACGGTCGTGCCTACCTTGACGCAGCTGGTGGAAGAGCCGCTGTAGTAGTGGCGCTGCCCTGCTGCTATGGCGCCAATGATCAGCCACACGATGAGCAGAAGTGCTCCGATTCGCATTTGCAACCTCCGGTTAAATTAGTCGCTGGCGCAGGTGAGCGGCGATCAGGCCACGGCCCGCGTTAGCGGCGTCCCCGGCGCTTTGGCACGGACCAGCCGGTGCCGACGCCGGCCAGGTGTAGCGCAAGGCACGCCAGCCCGGCCAGCATCAGGCTCGTCGGGGAGAAGACCGCGCTGGTGGAGGTGGACGTCGCATTGATGAGGAACGCGATGATAAACAGGGCAGCCGCTACATAACCCAGCATGTTCTGGTGCCTCCCGGCATAGAGGCGAGCTGAAGGTCGCCAGGGTCCGGGGGCAACCAGCTTAGTCTAGCCCGTTCTTGGATGTTTCGGATATAGGTCGCCTCACCTACCAGGCCATGGGACTCCTGCTCGGCAGACGCTCATTCCGCAAATGAGGGGCGCCGCGACCGGAGACGATCGCGGCGCCCCTCCGTTCTCATGACCTAATGCTTCCTGACCCCGTCAGATGAGGCGGAGCCCATCAACCCGCACCTGGTCCAGCCACATGAGCCCACTGCGGGGCTAGCCGGTTACCGGGAAGGTTGTGGGGACCGGTGTGGGAACCGGTGCCGGCCTATGGTGCTTGTGGTGGTGCTTGGTCCTGGTCGAAGTCGGCGTCGGACTCGGCGATGTGATGGTAGGCGTGGGCCCCGGCGATCCCCTGGTGGGCGTGGGACCCGGCGATGTCCTGGTGGGGGTGGGGCCCGGCGACGTCATCGTCGGCGTGGGACCCGGCGACGTCACGGTGGGCGTGGGGCCCGGCGACGCCTGAATGCACGCGGGCGCGGTAATGGTGTCGGAGTCGAGGGTCACCGCACCGTTACGGGCAAGGACACGACCCTGAATCGTTACGTCGGTCGTCACCGTGATGGACGTCAAAGCCAGGACGCTGCCCTGGAACATCGACCCTGTTCCGAGTGTCGCAGAACTGCCCACCTGCCAGAAGACATTGCAGGCTTGAGCACCATTGGTGAGTAGGACCGTGGTGCCTGAGCTGGTGATCAGAGTCGAGCCAACCTGGAAGATGAAGACCGCGCTCGGATCGCCCTGCGCATTCAGGGTCAGCGTGCCGCCGACGTGCAATGAGCTGGTGGCCTTATACACGCCAGTCAGAAGCGTCCCGCCCGCTCCGATGAAGCCAGGGATGCTGGTGGCCGGGGTTCGCCCAGCGGCATCGTTGTAGGCAGTGGTCAAGTCACTCTGGGCCTGGCCCGCGACCGCATCAGTTACGTGCATGGCGCCGTGCACTGTGCCGGGCGGGAATCCCGTTACCGCAGAGCCTGGGCTGAGGCCAAGGTCCCCGTTTATGACCGTCGGACCGGTGTTGGTAACCGTGCTCCCAGCCAGGACGCTGAAGCTGGCGGCGGTCCCGAGATTCACTGGCGCCACCGCGGCAATTGCGGCGGACTGCATCGATACGATGACAACTGCGGTGATGATCAGCACGGGGAGTGCGGCAAGACCGGAGTAGCCAGCGGATCGTCGCCAGGCACGACTTCCAATTTCGGTTATTGGCCGGGCCTTTCTCTGATGGTGCCCTTGAGGCCTGACTGCGGTCGGGTAGGCCATCACGAACCGGCGCCAGCTCACCAGCAAGCCGCCTAAGGGCGCTAATCAGTAGTCCATGAAATTCGGGATCTCGAATGTCACTGGGCATGCTACGTCAGGCTGCTGAGGACTGCTGAAGGACGCGCCTATCGGCGAAGCAAAATTCCGTCAAGTAATTACGCAGTTGTTCGGACAGCTATAAAGATTGCCGGATACGCGAATGTAGCTCCATAGATCCGATTTTGGCACGGCACGTACACTAGCGCGACTGCATTCTTTCTCGGTTCTCCGGTGCTGCCATGTCGAACGCAAACACCTGGCCCGAGTGCGTCTTGGCGTTGTAACTTGACTGCTTTTGTCGATTGGTGCGGTTTCCTATAGCTCATCCTCAGATAAATTACCGGATGGGGATTACTTGATTTTTGCGTTTTCCGGAGGTCTCCATTGTGCGATCGCATTCGAATTGACACCTCCCGGCGCTGCACTGTCGTATGGACAATGCCGGTCTTCGCGCTGGCCATCCTTGCGACTGCGTCTGGTTGCGCAGCAGCCAGCCGGTCACATCCAGCCTCGCCCAAGCCTGTGCTGCCAGCCCGTGTCTCAGCAGCTCAGCTGGCGCAACTGCCGAGCGCGACGACCTCGGGCTGGTCACCACGGGCACCGCAGGATCCAGATACGTCTGCGCCGGAGTCGGGCATCGTGCTGCACCCCACGAAGATTCAGGTGCTCTACGCACGTCCTGGCGGTCGGCCGGTAGCAACGCTGCCCACAACTGAGCTTATGAGCCCGACCTGGGTACCAGTCATCCAGTCGCAGGCCGGCTGGGACCGGGTCCTGCTGCCGACCCGGCCGAACCGCTCCACGGGGTGGCTCTACCTCGGCCACGGCGGACTGCAGACTGCCTACAGCGCCTACCAGATAAAGATCAACCTGACCAGTTACCGACTCACCGTGTTTGATGCCAACCGCAAGGTGGGATCGTGGACGGTCGCGATCGGTGCTTCGGGCACGCCCACACCGGTGGGTCGCACGTTTCTGCTGGCCTCGCTTGCCCCGATACATCCGACCTACAGCCCGCTGATTCTTCCGCTCGGCGTGCACTCGGCCACCCTGGACACCTTCAGTGGCGGGCCTGGCACCGTTGGCCTGCACGGATGGCCGGATCCGGCCGTATTTGGCCATTCAGTCACACACGGCTGCGTTAGAGTGCCCGAAGCTGCACTGCGGATACTGTCCCGCGTTCCGCTGGGAAGCGCCGTCGTCATCGTCAGCTAGCCGAGAATGGCAGCGCCCACCGAGGATTCGCCGAAGCTGGCGCGCATGGCAGCGACTTGCGAGCCCCTGACCTTCGGGAATCCGGGTCTGGGTGACGACTGGCTTTCGGTCTGATGCCTCCGGTGGCTGCCGCTGCGGGACGTCACGGCCCGAGCGTCTCCCCAGGGCCGACTTGAGGACTAGCCTGGATGGGAATTCGGAGCAGGACTTGGAGATAGCGATGTTCGAGGCTGGCGACATCCGGGAGTGGCGCGGCCATAACGTGGTCGACAGCGGCGGCCACAAGATCGGGACACTGGAATCGGTGTATGTAGACACCGGGACTGACCTGCCCGCTTTCGCCACCGTTACGGTCGGCCTGCCGACGCGGCACCGGCTGGTCTTCGTGCCCCTGACCGGAGCGACGGTAGGTCCGGGGTACCTGAAGGTCACCTATCCCAAGAGCCAGGTGAAGGACGCTCCGTCAATCGGGATCGACGGGGAACTGCCGGCCAGTGACGAGGAGGAGATCTTCAAGCACTACGGTCTGAGCTACCAGCCTGGCGGTGGTGGCGAACGGCGTCTCGCCCGTCGCTGATGCCGGAAGATCGGAGAAGGCGAGATGGCGCTGTTCCTGCTGCTGATCATTGCGGCGATCGTGCTCGGGATTGCGGGCGCGGTCATCAAGGGCCTGTTCTACCTTCTGATCATCGGCGTGCTCGTCTTCATTGCTGCCGTCGTCGTCCTGGGAGTGCGGATCCGTCGAAGCGGCAGGCGCCCGAACCGCTGATGCCCGCCCGCCAGCGCGCGCCCGTGGCGAGTGCTCGGCGGTTACCGCCGGATGTGGCAGGTCCGAAGCTTGAGCCAGTTGCCCTGACCGCGCAGGAACGGCAGGTGCTGGAAGGGTGGGCGCGGCGGCGCATGACGGCGCAGCCGCTGGCCCTGCGGTCGCGGATCGTGCTGGCGTGTCCGAACCATCGGGTAGGTCAGCCCGGACTGTCGGACCATTGACGCGTACGCGGGCTGGCGACTGCCTGACGCCGGCATTGGCCGTGCTCGCAGCGGCGAGCACGAGTGCCGCAGCACCGATCACCAGCGGGGCGTTATTGAACACTTCTACGTCCTTAGTTCTGATCACGGCTCAAAATAGCATACAACGGCGCATAGGAGGATCAGCGAAGATCACTGCCGGAGTGACGAACGGCGCTCCGGTGACGTGAAGTCGAGCCGACGACCTAGCGCAGCCAGGACCTGGCAGCAGCGGTGCGCCGCTCTTACTAGGGGATGCTAGGAAGTACCGGGATGCGCTCGTCGGGTGTCCCCCACGATGGGGAGACTTCGGACGGCGGGATGACTGATGTCGTTCCACCGTTCAGGTCGTGGTGGATCACCCTGGCGATGGCCTCGATGGTGCGGATCCCGTACGCCATGGTCGGGTTGTCCTGGGTCAGCACAACGATGCTGTAACCGCCCCGCGGGCCGGTGAAGCAGCCGATGCTGTGAATGCGCCAGCCATGTGTGGCACGGGGCAGCCAGCCGTTCTTCACGTGCACGGTGAGACTGGTCGGCGCCCCGGCCGGGACACCCCAGCGCTGCGAAGGAATGACCTGCGCCATCAGGCTGAGTGCGTAGGCGCGCGAGGGGGTGTCGAGCACCGAATTCGAGTAGAGCAGCAGCCGTAGCAGGAGCACTTCGTCGTGCGCAGTGATCCGGGTCAGGCCCCAGTAGCCGCCTGGCCCAAGCAGCGTCTGCCTCATTCCGGCCAGATTCAGGAAATGCTGAAGGTAGCTTCGCCCGAGCTTGGCCCAGAGCGCAGATGCGGCACCGTTATCCGACCTGGTGATCATCGCGCGAGCCTCGGCGGCCTCGGTATCGGTCAGGTACCTGAACTGGTCAAGCGCCTTGCGGAGCAGCGCGCCGAGGATGGTCACTTTCACGACGCTGGCCGCGTCGAATTGCTGAGAGATGTTGAGCCAGCACCCAAGCCTCTTGTCGGGATCGTCGACCTGCAACGCAACCGTCGAAACCCGCCCGCGCAGCGCAGCTCGGATATCACTGGCGAGCTTGGCCGCGAGCGCCGGATGCGAGGACGACCTGCAAAGGCTTGCCGACACGGCGGCCGTGCTGGTGGCAGCGCGCGCCGACTGGGCTAGGAACGGAACCGGGGCCGATCCCAGCAGGGCGGCCGCAACAACCAGGACTAATGCACGCCGGGGGTTCATCTGGAGGTCCTTCCACACACGGGTCCGCAGCTGCGCCCTGGTCCGGATCCCAGCTCTCAGCTGAATACGGATGAGCTCTGAGGCCCATGATGGAGTCGCCGGACTGGGCAGAATAGGGAACAAAGTCCCTGATTACGGTGGACTGCCGACCCGGCAGCACGCTCAAGGCGGCGGTACCCTTACCGCAGCGACCCCTGCCATGCGGGCCGGAACCGCGCTGAGCACAGCAGCACCGCTGGCCGTCGGAGGTGAGCGGATGAGCTCCAGGGTCAGGGATGTCATGACAACGCGTGTGGTGGCGGTCCGCAAAGACGCATCGTTCAAGGACATGGCCGCCATGCTCCGAAGCTCCCGGATCAGCGCCTTTCCGGTCGTGGACGATGCCGGACGAGTTATCGGAGTCGTGTCCGAGGCAGATCTGCTGGTCAAGGAAGCCGTCAAGGCTGACGGCACGAGTCTGCTCGCCGCCCTGCGGCACCTGCGGGAGGAGGACAAGGCGGCAGGGATCACCGCGGGCGACCTGATGACCGAGCCCGCGGTCACGATCGGGCCGGACGCTGCGGTGGAAGACGCCGCCCGACGCATGTATGACCGCCGGGTCAAGAGGCTGCCCGTGGTGAACGCAGCCGGGCACCTGGTGGGGATCGTCAGCAGGGTCGACGTGCTGAGTGTCTTCGACCGGCCGGACGAGCAGATCCGCCGCGAGGTAGTCCAGCAAGTGCTGCCTGACATCTTGCTGACCGTCCCGCATGGCTTCGACGTCACAGTCCGCGATGGCATTGTGACCATGACCGGCCGCCTAGGCAGCGATCATGAAGGCCGGGCCATCCTCGAGGCAGTGCGGCACGTCCAGGGCGTCGTCGCGGTTCGTGACCGGCTTAGCTATCCAGCCGATGGCGCTGCGACCTAATGATGATCCAGGCCGCACGGCGTCCCCCGCAGGGACATCAGGCCTAATATGTGGTTGGCGGTGGCCATCGATCAGCGCGTACGGCGAATCGAGGCCGATACGGCGCGGGCCTGGTCAGAAAGTGGTCTCCGGGCCAGCAGGCCCTGGTCACCGCGGCGTTCGGACTCACCGGAGCGTTGGTGCCGTACGCCAATGTGCGGATCAAGACCTTCGTGCGGATTCAGACCGCAGACAGCGAGTTGTTCTTCCTGCACACCACACTTCTTCCCGATGATCTGCGCATCCAGCTATCTCGGTGCCCTGGCTGCAGCGGTGATCGCCGTGATCACCGACGGCTGGGCGGCTGCCTCAGGCGGTGAAGGCGGCAAGCTTCTGGATACGCTCCACGATGTCCTCGTGAACGGCATCCGCGGGCCGGGCACCATCGACGGTGAAGAGCCACTCCCGGCCCGCGTAGTACTCGAGCAGGGGCACAGTCTTTTCCAGGTACACCTGCAACCGGTGCTCGACAACAGCTTCGGCGTCCTCTGCGCCTCGACCGCGGGCCAGCAGCCGGCGTATCAGTTCCTCACGCGGGACGTCGAGGTGGATCGCGGCCTGCACCTGCGCCCCGAGCGGCTGGACCACGGCATAGGACGCCTTGGCTTGTTCAACGGTCCGCGGAAAGCCATCAAGGACATAGCCACTGGCCGCGGCCAGTACGGGCTTGCGCAGCATGTCCATGACCACGGCGTCTGGCACCAAGTCACCGTTGTCGACGTAGGACTTCACCGTCCGCCCGAGCGACGTCTGATCCCTGACATGCTGGCGCAGCAGGTCGCCGCTGGAGATGTGCGCGATGCCAAACCGCGCGGCGAGCCGCTCGGCCTGTGTTCCCTTGCCAGCGCCAGGCGCGCCGATCAGCAGCAGCCGCATCTGATCACCCGCTCTGCGCCGCGGCCAGTCAGCACGGATCCTCCGGTCTGTACCCGCTCATGGTGGCGTGGGACACCGCACATAGACTCCCGCTCCTGCGAAGTGCTGCGCGTGGCCCGCCGGCTGCGGGCGACATGGCCCGACTTTCGCCGCTGCAACGGCACCTTGTCAACGACCACGTCACAGTCACGGTCTCGCCCGCCGCGCGGGCGTCGAGCCGTGGCCGGGCTGCCCGCTCCCTGATACGGACCGGCGATATGGGCTGGTTCGACACCGACTGACCGCCCCGATCTCCTCGCCAGCCTGAAATGGCAGAACCCGGCAGCGGTGTCCGGCAGCGACAGTTGCTCTGCGGGACCAAAGCCTCTTGCTGCCCGGCTTGCCTCTGGATTGGGCTGGACAGCACGGCGGTCCGGCCGATGACCTCTGACCGCAGGGTGGATGAAGGTGGAAGGTACACGATGTGGTACTTCCGGGCGGTGGCCCTAGATCTGGACGGCACGCTGACCGAGGATGATCACCTAGCCGACGTGGCGATGGACTGCATCAAGGCGAGCAGGCACGAGCTGCGGATGATCCTGGTGACCGGGCGGACCTTCGATCACCTGCAGGCGGCGTTCCCGGGGTTGGGCAGCGAGTTCGACGCGCTGGTCACGGAAAACGGCGCCGTGCTCCACACCGGGGCCAGCGCACGCTTGCTCGGGAGCCCGATTGGTCCGCCGGTCAGGCACGCGCTGGCCGATCGCGGAGTGGCCACAACGACCGGCCGGGTACTGGTAGCACTCGCCGGGCGCGACGCCGCCACGGCAGCGGACGTGATCACCGGCCTGGGCCTTGACCATCAGGTAGTGCACAACCGCGGCGCGGCGATGATCCTTCCGGCCGGCGTGACCAAGGGAACTGGGCTCGTGGCGGCACTGGATGAGCTCGGCTTGTCCGCGCACAACACGATCGCGGTCGGCGACGCGGAAAACGACCTGGCGCTGCTGCAGGCCGCCGAGGTCGGGGCCGCCGTCGCCAACGCCGTGCCATCCCTGGCAGGGCACGCTGATCTGCGCCTCGACTCGCGAGACGGCGCCGGCGTAGCCGAACTGCTCACCGGGCCGCTCCTCGCAGGCCAGCAGCGGATGTGCCCCAGGCGGCGATGGCTCCAGATCGGCGCTTTCGATGACGGCCAGCCTGTGCTGGTGCCCGGTTCCCAGGGAAGCATGCTGATCGCCGGGGAGACCGGGGCCGGCAAGAGTTACCTGGCCGGGCTGCTGGCCGAACGATGGATCGAGGCCGGCTATGCCGTCCTCATCATCGACCCAGAAGGGGATCACGTCGGCCTTGCGCAGCGCCCTGGAGTGCATCTCGTGGACGCCGCCGCGTACTTGCCCAGCCCTGCCGATCTCCTCGCAATCGCCCGCCCGGGGCGGGCCAGCCTGGTGCTCGACCTGTCCGGTCTGACCACGGCCGAGAAATCCGGCTACCTGCGCCGACTGCCAGCCAGCATCGCCGCCGAGCGCGCCGAGCACGGCATCCCGCACTGGGTGATCATCGACGAGGCGCACGCCTGGCTCCAAGACGATGCGGCGCAGCCGCCGCATTCCGGAATTGCCGAGCCCGGCACCTGTATGGTCACTTGGCGGCCTGACGTCATGCCGGCAGCCTTCCGCGACAGCGTCGACTTCACTTTCGCTGCCGCGGCGATGATCAGCGCCGAGCACAACGCGCCCATGGCTGGCCCGCGCGCCACTGTTTCCGTCGGCCGTCAGCCGCCGCGCCCGTTCACCGCCGCCGGCCGAGTCAGCCCGCATGTGCGGCACCAGCACAAGTACGCCGTCACCGACCTGTCACCGCACCGCCGCTTCTATTTCCGGGCACAGGACGGCGAGCCGGAGACCGCCGCCACGCTGGAGGAGTTCAGCCGCCACGTCCGGCACTGCGACCCGGCCGTCCTCGGCTATCACCTGTCTCGCGGTGACTTCTCCCGCTGGGTCACCGGCACCCTCGCGGACTTCAGGCTCGGCACCGACCTCGCTGCCATCGAACGGGACCTCAGCTTCCGCCAGGCGGCTGAGCTGGAACGAGCCCGGCACCGGATCATCCACACCATCGACAGCCGCTACCCCGGCACCGGACAGCCGTAAGAGGCCTTAGGTCCCGCGAGGCCAGGAATCACGCCCCTGGCCGGGGAGAACTTCCTCGCACAGACTGGAATCTGAGACGTAATGAAAGGCGATCGGCAGATGAGGCAGAGCATTCGGCTCGGGCGGATAGCCGGCATCCCGGTCGGAATGCACTGGACTGTCGTGGTGATCGTCGTCCTGATCGTCGACACCCTGGCTGTCAGCGTGCTGCCAGCGGTCATCCCGCACCAGTCCGCCGGCGTGTACTGGACTGTTGCCGTGGTCGGCTCGGTTCTGTTCGTCGCGGCCTTGGCGGCCCACGAGATCGCGCACGCGATCGTGGCTAGGCACTGGGGTATTCAGGTGCGCTCGATCACCATGTGGATGCTCGGCGGGATCGCTGAGCTCGAAGGGGACCCGCCGACCGCAAAGGCCGATCTGCAGATAGCCATCGCGGGCCCGGCAACGAGCTTCGCCGCCGGGATTCTCTTCGGCTGCGTCGCGGTCCTGGCCCGCTCCGCGCATGGGCCGGCAGTGTTCACGGATGTCCTGGCCTGGCTCTCGCTGATGAACGTGGTACTGGCCGTCTTCAACCTGCTGCCTGGTACGCCTCTGGACGGCGGGCGGATCCTGCGCGCGCTGCTATGGAAGCGCTATGGCGACCGGCAGCGGGCAAGCCAGGCAGCGGCCCGTTCCGGGCAGGTCATCGGCGTCGGCATCAGCCTGATCGGCCTGCTCGAGCTGTTCGCCCTGGCGGATATCGCGGGCTTGTGGCTCGTGTTGATCGGTTGGTTCCTTGTCGCCATGGCCCGCGCGGAACAGCAATCGGATCTGGTCCGGGGCGCGCTTGCCGGGCTACACGTGCGCGACATCATGCTCTCCCATCCGGATACCGGCGCCGCATGGAATGACGTCACCTACTTCATCAGCCAGACTGTCCTCTCCTCGCGCCAGACCGTCTATCCCGTGCTCAGCTTCGACGGCGAGCTCGCCGGGTTCGTCTCAACCGAAGCGCTGGCCCGCATCCCGCCAGCCGCTCGCGCGTCCACACGGCTCGGCCAGGTCGCCACACCAGTGCCGCCGGCTTACGTCGCTGACCCAGGCGCGGCAGCCAGCTCGCTACTGGGCCGGCCGCCGCTGCGCGGCCAGGTGCTCGCGATCGTCATCGAAGACCGCCAGGTGGTCGGCATGGTGACCACCGATGAGCTGCGGCTCGTCATGCTGCACGCCCGGCTGCACCCCAGCCAAACGGGCCGCCGGGACCAGGTGCGCAGCAGCTGATTCCCGATTCATGACGCGCCCCGCACCGAGGACCAACAAGCCATCCGGCTGGATCTCCGCCCAGGAACCGAAGCCGCGGCTGGCCCGCTCCAGCACCGTCCTCAGCCACTCCGCGTCCGCTGCGACGGCACCTGCCGGCGTGCCGGTGACCATCCGGGCCACGGGCGCCGCAGGCCTGATCAAGGGACTTAGGCCTCTGGGAAATGGCCGAGTATCGGCCGACGATCCCGTCATGGATGACCAACCGCCTGCCATAGTCGTAACGGGCCTCCGCAAGGACTACGGTCGGCTCCGTGCAGTGGAAGGCGTGAGCTTCCGGGTGGGGCACGGTGAGATTTACGCACTGCTCGGGCCGAACGGCGCAGGCAAGACCACCACCGTGGAGATACTCGAAGGGCACCGTAAGCGGACCTCTGGCTCGGTCCGGGTGCTCGGGTTCGACCCAGCTACGGGCGGACGCCGCTTCCGCGAGCGCATTGGCATCGTGCTGCAGTCCGGCGGCATCGACGCCGAGCTGACCGTACGGGAGATCGTCGCGCTATACGCCAGCTTCTACGCCCGGCCGCGAGACGTGGCGGAGACGATCGAACAGGTCGGCCTCACCAGCAAGCGCCGGGCCAGGGTGCGGACACTGTCCGGTGGCCAGCTACGCAGGCTCGACCTGGCGCTCGCCCTGGTCGGCGACCCGGACCTGCTATTCCTAGATGAGCCGACCACCGGCTTCGACCCGAACGCGCGCCGGGACGCGTGGGAGATGATCGCCGGCCTGCGCCGCTCGGGCACAACCGTGTTGCTTACCTCGCACTACCTCGACGAGGTGCAACACCTGGCCGACCGGGTCGGGGTCATGCGCCGCGGCCGGCTGGTCGAGGAATCGACACCGGACGCGCTGGGCGGGCGCGACACGGCCGGCACGGTGATCAGCTTCCGGCTGCCCGCCGCGCTGGCCGACGAAAAGCTCCCGGCAGGACCGTGGGACGAGCCTGAGCGTCATGACGGCGAGATCATCATGCGCACCGACCAGCCCACCCGTGTGCTGCTCGCGCTGACCGGCTGGGCGGTCGAGCACGGCGCGGAGCTGGAAGCGCTGAACGTGGTCCATCCGTCCCTAGAGGACGCCTACCTGCGGATTACCGACGAGACCACGGCCGGAGACGGCAGTGGCCGATAACCCCGCCCGCCGATCCCGGCTAGTGCTCCCGCTCGCCGCAGGCCAGGTCCGGTATCAGCTGACGCTGTTGGTGCGCAGCCCGCTCGGATTCTTCCTCACGCTCGTGGTTCCCCTGCTGATGCTGGTCAGCCTGAACGTCATCACCCCAGGCAACGCGGCAAGCGTGTGGGGCAAGCAACATTACGCGCAGTTCCTCACCCCGGCGATCAGCGCGTTCTGCCTGCTCAACGCCTGCTACGTCACAACGATCACCAGCATCGTGCTGGCCCGCGAGGAGGGGATCCTCAAGCGGCTGCGCGGCACGCCCCTGCCCGCCTGGACCTACCTCGCAGGCCGGTCAGGTACCGCGGTGGTGACGGCCACCGTCTCCACCGGAATCATCATCGCCACCGGCGTTGTGTTCTTCCACGTAACTATCATCTGGCGGGAATTCGGTTACTTCACCGGGGCGTTCGGCCTGGGCATCGGGTGCTTCTTCCTGCTCGGCGCCGCAGTTACCGTAGTGATCCCCAAGACCGACACCGCGCTCCCCATGGCGTTCGGCACGATGCTGCCGCTCGCGTTCGTCTCCGATGTGTTCTTCTCCTCAGTCCACGCACCCCACTGGCTGCACAATGTGGCCTCAGTGCTCCCGGTCGCGCCCGTCGCCCGGGCGATGGAAGCCGCGTTCAACCCGGCCACCCGGTCGTGGCCGATGCCGACCACCGGGCTACTGGCTGTACTCGGATGGAGCGCGGCGGCAGCGGCCGTCATCGCGGTGGCCTTCCGCTGGGAGCCTGGGCCCGTCCGGTGGCGGGCGAGCTGAACCCGGACCAGCGGACGCGCAGGACACCGGGATCCGGCCTGGCCGCGTGGCATGCTTGGCTCGGCCCAGACGCGGCCGCCGGGTCGGCTGACTACGCCTCGCCCCGTGCCACGCAGGTCAGCAGCTCACGGAGCGCCAGCCCGCCGCGATCCCACGTCGCAGCGGCCGCCACCTCGGCACCTGCCGCGACCAAGGCCGCGACCGACGATTTGTTCTCGAGCGCCGCGGTCAGCGCTGACGCCCAGGCGGCTGGATCACGAGCTGGCACCAGCGTCGCGGCGGCGGAGCAGACTTCCTCAAGCACCGGGATCGCGCTCGCCACTACCGGAGTACCAACGGCCATTGCCTCAAGGACCGGCAGGCCGAACCCTTCGGCCAGCGACGGCAGCGCGAACACCGACGCGGCGCGGTAAACCGCGGGCAGCAACTCGTCGTCCACCGACGGCACAAGGTGCACCCGCGGCTGCAGGCCGAGCTCGGTGATGAGCCGGGGAATCCGCTCGCGGAAATTGGGATCGAGATAGCCCACGATCACCAGCGACACCGAGGAAGGCACCTGACGCATAGCCCTGACCAGCACGTCGTAGTTCTTGTGCGGCCGGTGCGCGCCGACTGCCAGGATGACTGGTACCGATCCCTGGCGGCGGTCACCGCGTCCTTTTCAACGCCGACGAACGGTTGCATGTCCACCCCGTTCGGGATGATGGTGAGGTTAGGAGCGGTCGGGTAATACTTGCCGACCTGGGCACGGCTGGCCAGCGTGGGGGTGGTAACGGCGGCAGCCCGGCTAGGGTCAGGGATCACCCGGATCAGGGCACCGAGAATGATCGGCAGCAACGCGATCACGGCTACATAATTCCGATCGGACGCGATGACCGCCACGTAGCGCCGGACCAGGGTGGACAGCTGGGCCAGCCGATTCTGGGACCTCGGCGGCGGCGGGGCCTTCCGGACGGCCGCGCCGGCTGCCTGGTCGGCCTGGACCGCTGCCGTGA
>Ga0208565_1000153_pt1 | contig 56984 bp, 51 predicted proteins | sample Sb_taG_7_FD_187706 | JGI IMG/M metagenome (GOLD analysis project Ga0208565, IMG submission 187706) | Peat soil microbial communities from Weissenstadt, Germany - Sb_50d_2_FS metaG (SPAdes) (version 2) | ecosystem: Environmental > Terrestrial > Soil > Wetlands > Peat | place: Germany... | reverse complement strand
GAACGGCGGCTGACCGCCACCGCCGCACTCGCAGTTACCGCTGCCCCGCAGTACCGCTGCCCCGACCGGCGGGTCTTGACCTTCAAGGTCAGTGCCGGTACACCGGATTGAGCCCGGCAACGAGCTGGGCTAGGTATCGCGCGGCAATTGGGGGTGGCCGAGCTGCGGGAACTCCCGCCTGTCTTCGTGATCTTCTGCTCCGCCGCTGTTGCGGCCGGGCAGACCGGGGACGCGGCCAGGCCAGGGTTGCGATGAGGGATCCGGATGCGGTCGTGCTCGGTTCGGGCCCGAATGGGCTGGCAGCGGCCCTGACGCTAGCTCGCGCGGGTCTCGCGGTGGACGTGATCGAGGGGGCGCCGACTCCGGGCGGTGGCTGCCGCACGGAGGAACTGACCCTGCCCGGCTTCCGGCACGACATCTGCTCGGCAGTCCACCCGCTCGCCGCCGCGTCACCGTTCTTCCTCGGCACGGACCTGGCGGCCCGAGGGGTCAGGCTGCTTACGCCGAAGGTTTCCTTCGCCCATCCTCTCGACGGCGGCAGGGCTGGCGCCTTGCGCGGCTCGGTGGCCGAGACCGCCGCTGGGCTTGGTCAGGATGCGACGGTCTACCTGAAGTTGATGTCGCCGCTGGTGCGCGATGCGGGGTCCATCGTTCCCACGGTGCTAGCTCCGCTGCGGTCAGTGCCGAACCGTCCGATCTCGATGTCGCGGTTCGGCCTGGCCGGGCTGATGTCGGCTTCCCGGCTGGCCGCGCGGTTCGAGACCGACGAAGGCAGGGCGCTGCTGGCTGGCGCGGCTGGGCACTCGATGATGCCGCTCGGTGCGCCGCTCACCGCGGCGTTCGGGCTGCTGCTCATGCTGCTCGGTCATTCGGCGGGCTGGCCGGTGGTCGAGGGAGGCAGTTCGGCGATCACGGATGCGCTGGTCGCTGAGCTGATTTCGCTCGGCGGCCAGGTCAGTACCGGTTGCTGGGTCAGCCGTCTGGAGGACCTGCCGCAGGCTCGGGTGGTACTGCTTGACGTGACGCCACGCCAGTTCCTAGGGCTGGCCGCCGGCCGGCTTCCGGCCCGCTACGCCAGCGCGCTTGGCCGGTTCAGATACGGACCGGGGGTATGCAAGGTGGACTGGGCAATCGACGGCCCCGTCCCCTGGCAGGCGCGGGCATGCCTGCAGGCCGGCACGGTACACGTTGGCGGCACGCTCGCCGAGGTCGCCAGAAGTGAGTCGCAGGTTGCCGCTGGCCGGCCCCCTGATCTCCCTTTCTGCCTGGTAGCGCAACCTGGCGTGGTGGACCAGAGCAGGGCGCCCGCCGGGAAGCAGACGCTGTGGGGTTACTGTCACGTGCCACCGGGCTGCCCGGTGGATATGGCGGACCGGATCGAAGCGCAGATTGAGCGCTTCGCGCCTGGTTTCCGCGACCTGATCCTGGCCAGGGCAGTTCGGACCGCTGCCGAGATGGAGCGGCACAACCCCAACTACGTCGGCGGCGACGTCAGCTGCGGGGCCGGCACGCTGCGGCAGACCATCTTCCGACCCACCACCCAGTGGAATCCGTACCGTACGCCGCTCCGCGGTGTGTACCTTTGCTCGGCGTCCACCCCGCCAGGCGGAGGCGTGCACGGCATGTGCGGTTCGTGGGCCGCTCGCACCGCGCTCGCCGACCTGGGGATCAGCCAGCGGCGGCCGAAATGATGGCGAGTGCGCCTGCCACGCGACCTTCACGTCAGCGCAGCTGAGCGGCGATCATGTCCCGGTACCAGGTGAAGCTCGCCTTGGGCGTGCGCTGCTGGGTCTCGAAGTCGGTGTAGACCAGGCCGAACCGCTGGTGGTAGCCCTCGCTCCACTCGAAGTTGTCGGCCAGCGTCCAGACGAAGTAGCCGCGCACGTCGACGCCGGCCGCGATCGCATCGTGCACTGCCCGGATATGCCGGTCTAGGTAGTCGATTCTGGCCGGATCAGGGACCGTGCCGTCGGCGGCCGGTTCGTCCTGCTGCGAGCAGCCGTTCTCGGTGACATAGAGCGGCGGGAGCGCGTCGCCGTAGCGCTCGCCGAGCTCGGTGAGCAGCTCGGTCAGCCCGGCCGGGATGACCGGCCAGCCGAATGCCGTCACCGGGTAACCGGGGATCGGCTTCATCCGGAACGGCAGCGGCGAGCCGGGTAGTGCCGACAGCCTAGTCGGCATGTAGTAGTTGACGCCGATCCCGTCGACCGGAGCGGAGATTACCGCCAGGTCGCCGTCCTGGACGCAGGCCAGCCCCTCGGGCAGGCCGAACGGGGTCAGGTCCGGATAGTGCCCGAGCAGCACCGGGTCGGTGAACAGCCGGTTCTGCAGGATGTCGTAAGCGCGAGCGGCTTCCTGGTCACCCACGCTGTCACTGGCCGGCCAGGCGGGGGAGTAGTTGTTGGAGATCAGCACCTCGCGCGCTCCGGCCGCCCGCAGCGCCGCGGTGGCCAGGCCGTGCCCGAGCAGCTGATGGTGCGCGGTCGGCAGGGCGTCAAGCATCAGCGCCTTGCCCGGGGCATGAACGCCGAGCGCGTAGCCGTAGATCGTGACGATGTACGGCTCGTTGAGCGTGATCCACAGCCCGATCCGGTCGGCGAGCCGCCCGGCGGCTATCGCCGCGTAGTCGGCGAACCGCTGAGCGGTCTGCCTGGCCAGCCAGCCGCCCTCGTCCTCGAGCGGCTGCGGCAGATCCCAGTGGTACAGCGTCGGAACCGGGGTGATGCCGGCCGCGAGCAGCGCGTCGGTAAGCCGGGAATAGAAGTCGAGCCCGGCGGTGCTGGCCGGTCCTTTGCCAACCGGCTGAACCCGCGGCCACGCAATGGAGAACCGGTACGCCGTCACCCCGAGGTCAGCCAGCAGCGCGACGTCCTGCGCCCAGCGGTGGAAATGGTCGGTGGCCACCTCGCCGGTGTGCCCGTCCCTGATCGCGCCAGGCTTCCGGCAGAAGGTATCCCAGATCGACACGCCGCGGCCGCCTTCGCCGACCGCACCCTCGATCTGGTACGCGGCGGTCGAGACCCCCCAGTGAAATCCTTCGGGGAACCCGGGCATCGGCGAGTCCGTCATTCGCCGATCGTAACCAGCCCCGATAGCTAACCAGAACTGCGGCCGATGCCCAAGGCCCGGCGCTATAACTTCGCCTCGTCGTCGGCGAACACCGCACGGTCCATGATCATCGACTCGCCGCGGAACAGCGGGGTGTCTCTGACCTGACGCTCGATCGTGGTGGCAGACATCGTGTAGCCGATGAACAAGAGCAGCGAGAGGGCTTCCATCGCGATCCATAGCCAGTGCGACGCGAGCTGCGTGCTCCAGTCGTTCAGTCCGTGCAGCACCGCGGGAAGCATGATGCCGAACAGGATCAGCGGGATCCGGCGCCTGCGGTAGTTCACGCCCATGCCTATGAAGAAGGCGGAGATCCCGGCCCAGACCGCGTGCTGGAAGCCGTCGACGAAGACCCGCAGCGCGAAGGTCAGGATCAGCGGGATGGCACCTAGCGGAATGGCCCCGGCAGTGTGACCGGTGCCGGCCATCAGCGCGCTCGCGGTATACAGCACCGATTCCCTGACTCCGAAGGCCAGCCCGGAGATCGTGCCGAGGAACATCCAGATCCTGACATCGAGCGTGATCTTCCAGATCCAGCGGAGCAGCAGCGCTGCGATCAGCACCGGAAGCGCCTTGGTGACCTCCTCGGCGACGCCGACGCCGTAGATCCACGGCAGCGGGTTGCGCATATTGCTGGTGTGATCGAGCGCCTGTTCCCACGGGATAGTCATGATCGGCAGCAGGACCATGACGGCGGCGACGATGGCCACCGCTAGCCACACGATCAGCCTGGTGATATGACCTGGCCTGATCAGCAGCCAGAACACGACGGCCCAGAGCGGTGCGATGGCAAGGCTGTAGGCCCAGCCGGGTGCGCTGACGTTTCTGGTGTTGTAGAGCAGGACCACGAACAGGGACGGCAGCAGGCCGTAGGCGATGACCAGCAGCCGCGATCCCTGCTTCCAGCCGGGATCCTTGAGCCAGCTCCGGATCGGCACCAGGATGTGCACGGCGGTCGCGAAGTCGCCGCCAGGTGCGTCGGGCCTGGCGTGCTGCGCTGGTCCGTGCTGGTAGACCGGGCTGGAGTGGCTGGCCGATGTCTCACCGCGCCAGAGCCTGGACCGATGAATGGCGCTGGCATGGCGTGCCTGGCCGGCCTGGTCGGCCGGTTCCGCCACGCCGGTGAGATCTCCCCAGCCAACAGGTTCCTCGGTTGCCGAGTCGGCTGCCGAGCCGACCGTGGAGCTGGCAGCTGAGCCGACCGTGGAGCTGGCAGCTGAGCCGACCGTGGGGCCGATCGTCGGGCCGGTCGTCGGGGTCTGCATCAGCGCGGTGTCCGCGGCGGCGGGCGCGGGCACATTGGCAGGCTGGTCTGCCGCCAGCTCGATTCGCAGCGCCGGTCCAAGCGGCGAAGCCAGATGGACATCCAGCGGCTGCGTGACCCCGACGGAGCCGACCGGGAGTCCGCCGACGAAGGTCCGGCCCTTGCCGAGATCATCAAGCATCCAGCTGTCCGCATGCCAGCTGACCTGGGCGTGCTCACGGGAAACGATCGGGTCAGGTACGACGATCGCGTTATCTGGGCTTCGCCCGATCCTGACGATCTGGCCGGGTGCGAAGCTGTAGGCCTGGCCAGCGAATGTGATTCTGAGTTGGCTCACTCGCCCGCCTTCCTGCATGGCCAGCCGCGAAATTGTGCGCGGATGCGCGCGGGCTTAGATTACCGACCGCGCGGTCATGGTCGATCACAGACGGTGCACAGCTAGTCCCCGCTTGCGCCTCCGGCGATAGCCGCTTCGACCTCGGCCTGCCTTGCTGCGAGCTCGGCGGCGTATTTTTCCTCGTCTACCCGCTCAGCCAGCTCTTCGTCGGCCTTCATCAGCGCCTCCAGGTCACTGTCGGCTGCGCCGAGCACGCCGAGGTCGGCATAGGCATGCCGCACCTTCGGGCCCCACAGGCCGATGTCCTTCACGCACGGCACGATCCGGCTGAACAGCAGCGAGCGGAACGCCTGCTGCACCGGAGACTTGTCGGTGAACTCCATGCACTCGGCCACGTCGAAGTTCAGCGTCTCCCAGACCTCCTGGGCGCGGAACCTGTTGTTCATCAGGTAGCAGCCCTCGACGACGAACTCCTCACGTTCCGCGCGCTCGGGTTCGGTCAGCTCCGCGTAGTAGTCGCGAAGCGCCAGCCTGCCGAACGCCACATGCCTGGCCTCGTCCTGCATGACGTACGCCAGCAGCGCAGTGACCAGCGCGTTGTTGGACATGTCCCGGTGCACGCCGAACGCGGCCAGCGCCAGTCCCTCGATCAGGACCTGCATCCCCAGGTACGGAAAGTCCCAGCGGCCGTCGGTCAGCGCCTCGGCAAGCAGTTTCGCCAGGTCGTCGTTGATCGGGTAATACAGGCCGATCTTCTCTTTGAGGAACCTGGAGAACACCTCGACGTGCCGCGCCTCGTCCATCACCTGGGTGGCCGAGTAGAACTTGGAATCGATGTCGGGCACCGACTCAACGATCCTGGCCGCCACGGTCAGCGCGCCCTGCTCACCGTGCAGGAACTGACTGAACAGCCAGGATGACAAATGCATGCCGAGCTCATCCCGCTCGGCTTGATTGAGTTTCTCCCACTGCGCTGATCCGTAGATCGGGCTGAGTTCCTCGGTCTGCTCCATCACGTTGCATGGATTGACCGGGATGCTCCAGTCGATCCGCTTGGTCGCATCCCATTGCTTGTCTTTACCGCGCTGGTACAGGTCGAGCAGGCGGCCACGGCCGTTGTCGTACTCCCAGCTGAATTTGGTGGTGCCCGCGGCGGCTACGTCCCAGGTGTCACGCGAGACGTCAGTGACGTACTTGCCATAGGTGCTCACGGCAGCTCCCCGAGGACGTGATAATTCGGATGCTACTAGGCGGTAGCGACTTGTTCCAGGGCACCGTACTGCCAGGACTACCGGATGCCAGCGCATCGGACCCGGTGCGTACCGGCTGGTGGTTGCATCGGGGGCTGGGTGCATCTGCTCGTGCATCCGGCTACTGGTGCATCGGGCGCTCGTGGTCGGCGTGACCAGCCGGTTCAAGCTGGAAGGTGGAGTGCTCGACGTCGAAGTGGCCGCGCAGGCACTCCTGCAGCGCGTCGAGCATCATCGCGCTCCGGCCGTCCGCCAGCACGTCCGGCTCCACCACGACGTGGACGGAGAGCACCGGCAGCCCTGAGGTGATCGTCCAGGCATGCAGGTCGTGCACCTCCCGGACCCCGGCAAGACCATGCAGATGCCGCCGGACCTCGCTCAGATCCACCCCGCGCGGGCTGGCCTCAAGCAGCACGTCGATGGCGTCAGCAAGCAGCCGCCAGGTCCTCGGCAGGATCAGCGCGCCGACGAGCAGCGAGGCCACCGGGTCGACGCGGGTGAACCCGGTGGTCACGATCACGATGCCAGTAACGATCACGGCTGCCGCGCCCAGGGCGTCCGAGGCGACCTCAAGGAACGCGCCCCGCACGTTCAGGCTCTCGGCCTGACCCCGGCGGAGCAGCAGCAGGCTGACCGCGTTCGCGGCGAGCGCGATCAGGCCGAAGACGATCAGCAGTTGCGATCGCACCGGCTGCGGTGAGATCAGCCTGCTGATCGCCTCAACGACGATAAAAACCGCCATGCCGAACAAAAGGACGGCGTTCATCATCGCAGCCAGGATCTCGGCTCGCGCGTAACCGAAGGTTCGGCGTGACGTGGCTGGCCTGGTCGCGAACAGCACCGCGAGCAGAGACAGGCCAACCCCGGCGGCGTCCGCGGCCATGTGGGCGGCGTCGGCGAACAGCACCAGCGAGCCGGTCACCCACGCGCCGATTGCCTCGGCCAGCGCGACTGTCACGGTGATGAGCATGACGATGACCAGCGGACGGCGGTGCTGGCCGGTCAGCGTGAGGCCGTGCCCGTGGTGATGCTGGTGCCCGTGCGCCTGACTCGGTTCCCAGTCCGGGTCTGATTCGTGCTGATGGCCGGGCTCGTGCTGGTGGGCGGGCTCTTGCCGGCAGTCGAGGTCCTGTTCATGGTCGGGCTTCCTGGCGCGTTGACCGCCGAGCGGCGGGCTTGGTCGCGGTTCGGGCCGACAGTCGGGTTGGGCGCTGGACCGGGGTTCACGCTGATCGCCTGGAGGCGCGCCGAGTTCGGAGTCGTGCTCGCTCGCGGGCCCGGTGCCGTCTCCGGGTCCGTCCGAGAAGCGGTCGCCCTGCTCGATCATGTCGGCGGCGAATCACCTTTTCCTAGGGCGAGCAGTTCGTAAGCCGGGTTGATCATGACGGCCTGGCTGCCCCGGACTCCCACCTGGCCGATGAGCCGCACCCGCGCGCCAGGGTCCAGTCCGGGGATGTGCGAGCGCCCGTAGAACATGGCTGTCAGCTGACCAGTTGAGTCCACGATCTCGCAAGCGAGCACGGTGTTCTGCTCGACCGGCCTGATCTCGACCGCATGCACCCGGCCCTCGACGGTCGCCCGGCCGCGCTTTGGCAGCATGCCAATGGGAGTCGCGCGCACCGAAGGAACAGGCCGGTTGTAGTCGGAACCATCGTTGGCTGGCATCGCCGGAGTGACCGGCTCGGGCGGCATCGGGGCCTCAGCGGAAGGTCCGGGGACCTGGCCGGCCACTGCGCCGCCAGCCTCCGCGCTACCAGAATCAGTGCTGCCAGCATCCGTGCTGCCCCCGTCCGCGGTGCCGGCAGCCGCCGCACCCGCGGCCGCGTCCGCGCGATCAGCATCCGCGCTGCCAGCCTCCGCGGTGCCAGCAGCCGCGGTGCCCGCGTCTGCGCTACCTGCGCGGCCAGCACGGTCCGTGGCTGCGTCAGCCCTGACCGACGGCGCACCTTGATCCGCAAGCGCGCCCGCCCGCCCATCCCCAGGCGGCCGCTCACCTGCCCCGGTATCGGCTGCGGGCCTCTCGGCTATCGCGCCGGTATCTGAGCGTCGGTCGCCCGGCACCGGCTTGATCGGAAGTATGGATTCGGTGTTGCCGGTGCGCGCGGCCACCGGGGTTGTGCCCGCCGCCGAAGCTGCACCCGGCCGTGCCGTGCCCAGCCGTGCCGTGCCCGGCCGTGCCGTGCCTGTCTGGGCTGGCCCATCATCGTGACCGGGTGCTGCGGCCGTGCGCGCGTGTTCCCTGGCGATTAGGCTCTCCACCCGGCTGCGCACATCGAATGGCACGATGGTGGCCGCGGCGTGCGGGATCTGGCTGACCACGCTGGCGATCTTGTCTGCGGTACGGTCGTGCAGCAGTCGGCCGGTGATCGGCGAATAGCTGCGACGCGGTAGCACGGCGGTCACCCCGACGCCCGGTTGCATCGCCTCGGCTTGGACCATCTCGGCGGCAGCCCTGGCCAGCCGACGGTCCGGGCAGTCCACGAGGTCGAGCACCACTCCGGTGTTAGCGCGCAGCCAGTCCTGCCGCAACTTCGTGGCCTGCGCACTGTCGATCACGAAATGCACCGCTCGCAGGCTCGTCGGCCGCAGGCTCCTGGCGTACCTGAGCCCGGCCAGCGTGGCCAGATCGAAGTCGTCCACGAAGACGTAGACCGTGCGACGGGCGTAGGTTGGCGCGACCGGCGCGGTCGGCGCTCCCTCCCGGGCGCCGATGTGCGCGAGCACCTGGGCTTCCATCCGGTAGTGCCGGTTCAGCCTGATCAGCACCGGGACTCCGACCGCGAAGACGATCACGACCAGGAATGCGCCCTCGGTGAACTTCACCACTACGAAGATCAGCACCACGATCAGCGACGTCACGCCGGCCGAGAAGTTGATCACCAGCTTGCGCCGCCAGCCGCGCTCTTGCTGCACGTGGTGGTATCTGGCCATGCCGAAGCCGGCCAGGGTGAAGGCGGTGAATACCCCAATCGCGTAGAACGGGACGAGCTTGTTGACGTTGGCGCCGACGAACGCCAGCAGCGCACAGGAAAGCACGGCGAGCACGACGATGCCGTTGGAGAACACCAGCCGGTGTCCGCGCTTGGTCAGCCAGCGGGGCAGGAAGGCGTCCTCGGCGACGAAACTGGCCAGGAACGGGAACCCGTTGAAGCTGGTATTGCCCCCGGTGTAGAGGATCAGCGCGGTCGCGGACTGGACGACGATGTACATGATGTGCCCGAAGACCGAGGCCCCGAAGACGAGCTGGGCTTCCTGCGAGATGACGGTCGGGACCCCGGAGATGTATGGCGTCGCGTGGGTGACGTGAGCCAGCCAGGAGACGCCGGCCACCAGGGTGCCCAGGATCAGGCCCTCGGTGACCAGGACGCGGCGGGCGTTGGTGCCTTCCGGCGGACGGAACGCGCTCACCGCGTTGGACACGGCCTCGATACCGGTCAGCGACGAGCCGCCGTTGGCGAACGCCCGCAGCATGACGAAGATCAGCCCGAACGTGATCAGGCCGGCATGGTTCGGCTTGCCCGAGTAGACACTGGCGCCGACCGCGACGTGCCACTGCGGCAATGAGCCGAATATCTCGCGGACCAGGCCCACGATGATCATCAAGATGATGACGCTGGAGAACAGGTACGTCGGGACGGCGAAGGACCGGCCAGCCTCGCGGATGCCCCGCAGATTGCCGTAGCACATCACCAGGACGACGCAGATGGAGATGACGGTGATGATGGTCGGGTTGTTGAGCGCCCGGATCGCCGAGGCCACGGCCGCCGTCCCGGCGGCTATCTGGACGGCGACGGTTACGACGTAGTCGATCAGCAGCGCGACCGCCGCGACCTGAGCCACCCTGGGCCCGAAGTTCTCCCGCGCCACCACGTACGAGCCGCCGGCCCTGGTGTAGACGGTGACGACCTCGCGGTAGGAGAGCACCACCAGGACCATCACGAACAGGACGACGCCGGTCAGCGGCAGGATCAGCGCGAACGCGGTAATCCCGAGGCCACCCTTGAGCAGCTCGATCAGGATTTCCTCGGTGCCGTAGGCCGAGGACGAGATGCCGTCCGGGGCGAGGACTCCGAGCGCGAGGGGCTTGGACAGCCGCTCCTCGCTCAGCTGCTCGGTAACGAGCGGCGGCCCGAGGAGGCGGCGCTTTATCGCGTAGCCAAGGCTCTCGGCCAGGTCGTCCTGACCGCCGAGCTGCCCTACCTGTCTACGCAGTGCCACGGCCGCGTTCCTCCGCTCAAACGCACGTCCCGGACCTGGCTTTCATACCATCGCGGCAGCTTGCGGCGGGCACTGGGAGCCATCCGGGCATCTAGCCCGATGACACTCAGGTCTTTCGTTACCGCAGTTTTCGTCTGAAATCCAGGTATATCGTCGGCCAGTCAACCAGGCCACCTCCTGTTAACCAAGTGGTGGCAGAGTGAGCCACTGGACGACGTGCGCCCGACAGACAGTGTTCCCAGGGCCGGGCCGGCTACCCGCCGATCGGCCGCTACGTCAGGCCACACCCCGCCCGGGCCCGCCGAGGTGCCGCCAGCAGCCAGCAGCAGCGTCCCCGAACGGATCTGGGTAGAAGAACGGCATTGGCCGAGCAGAAAGGCTGCGTTGACATGACCACATCACCGGCGGTACCGGCGCCGGCGTCGGACAGCGGGCGCATCCTGCACCTATCCGAACTGCTCGGTCGGCCGGTCACCGACAAGCAGGGGGAGTCGATCGGGCGGCTGGACGACGTTATCGTGCGGCTTCGCGGCGCGGAGCATCCGCTCGTCATCGGCCTGGTCGCCGCCGTCGGCAGCCGTGAGGTCTTCGTGCCGCTTGAGCAGGTCAGCTCGTTCGACGGTGAGGTGCTCAAGCTGACCAGCGCCAGGCTTGACCTGCGTCAGTTCGAGCGGCGGCACGGCGAGGTGCTGCTGCGGGCTGATGTGCTCGGCCACCGGCTGATCGACGTGCCGAGCGCGCACCTGATCCGGGCTGCCGATCTTGCGCTGCAGCACCGCGCCCCAGAATGGGTGCTCGCCGCCGTGGATACTCATCGCAGGTCGCGCGGGCTGCTTCGGCTGCTCAACCCGGCCCATCCGGACCAGCACCAGTTCGAGGACTGGGCCAACTTCGAGCCGCTGATCGGGCATGCCAGCAGCGCGTTGCTGCGCGGGCCGTTCGGCCGGATCCGGCGGCTCAAGCCGGCCCAGATCGCCGACTTGCTTGAGGAGGCATCGAAGGCCGAGGAAACCGAGATCCTCGGGCAGGTGCACGCCGACCCGGAACTAGAAGCGGACGTCTTCGAGGAGCTAGACGAAGACCTGGCTACCAGGTTGCTCGGCGCTAGGACCGATGCCGAGATCGCCGATGTGCTCACCCGGATGCGGGCCGACGACGCGGCCGACGCGATCGCCGAGCTGCCGCAGCGACGCAGGCAGCCGGTAATTGACCTGCTGCCAGTCGGCCAGCGGACCAAAGTGCTGACCCTGATGGGGTTCAACCCCACCAGCGCAGGCGGCCTGATGGGCGTGGACTTCCTGGCCGTTCCCGCTGACATCCAGGTTGTCGAGGCGCTGGCCGCCGTGAGCGGCTCGCACACCCTGCAGCCGGAGGCATTGACCAGCGTGCACGCTCTTGACGAGCGCGGACGGCTGTGCGGTGTGGCCAAGCTGGTGACCTTGCTGCAGGCGGACCCGGCGCTCCGGCTGGGCGAGGTCATGGACGATGACCCGGTCCGGATCGGCGCCGACACCGATGTCGTCGACGTGGCGGTGCTGATGAGTGACTACAACCTGATCACGATCCCGGTGGTGGACGAGAACCGCACGATGATCGGGCTGATCACGGTTGATGACGTGCTTGAGGTCACCCTGCCGGACGACTGGCGGCGCAGGGAAGCTGCCGAGCCGCCGGACTCCCGCCGCGGCAAGAAGACATGACAGAGCCCGGCGACCGGCAGATTGGCAAGGACCAGCCGGTCCCGCCGACGCCGGAGTCTGCGCCCGGCACACCCGCGGCCCGTCCGCAGACGGTGCCAGCAGCCTCGCAGCCTCCGTCGGGCCTGCCAGGGGCTAGCCCGCGGACTTCGTCGGATGGCTCGGCGCCCGCGCCGGACGGCCCAGCCCCCTGGCAGCTCGGCTCCGGAGGTTCACAGCCCGTGCCGGGCGGCCCGGCCCCCCGGCAGCCCGGGCTGGACGGTCCGGTCCGCTCGCTGCCCATGCCGCCTGCAGTGCTGGTGCGCCCGAGTGCGGTCCTCGACCAGGCACACCTGGGTGACATCGAGGGGGCGCTCGGCCGGATAAGGCTGGACGACGAGCAGCGCACCGGCTGGCGACGCCGGCTGGTGACCTTCCTGGCGATCGTGGGTCCCGGCCTGATCGTGATGGTGGGCGACAACGACGCCGGCGGCGTCGCGACTTACGCCCAGGCTGGCCAGAATTACGGCTACAGCCTGCTCTGGGTGCTGTTGCTGTTGATCCCCGTGCTGATCGTGAACCAGGAGATGGTGGTCAGGCTGGGAGCCGTGACCGGCGTCGGCCACGCCCGGCTGATCATTGAGCGATTCGGTAAGTTCTGGGGCTGGTTCAGCGTGGGGGACCTGTTCCTGCTGAATTTCCTTACGATCGTCACCGAATTCATCGGCGTCTCGCTGGCGCTCAGCTACTTCGGGGTGAGTCCCTATATCTCGGTGCCGATCGCTGCCGCGCTGCTAGTCGGCATTACCGCGAGCGGGAGTTTTCGCCGCTGGGAGCGCGCGATGTTCGTCTTCATCGGGGCGAGCCTGCTGCTGTTCTTGCCGCTCGTCTTCCTGTCGCATCCCGATGTCGGCTCGGTCGCCTACCACTTTGTGGTGCCTGGCATCCAGGGCGGGGTCAGCTCGAACGCGGTCCTGCTGATCATCGCGATCGTCGGCACGACGGTCGCGCCCTGGCAGCTGTTCTTCCAGCAGTCGAACGTGATCGACAAGCGGATCACGCCGCGGTTCATCAGGTACGAGCGGGCCGACACCATGCTCGGTTCGCTTGTCGTGGTCGGCGGTGCCGCGGTCATCCTGGTGGCGACCGTCTACGCGGTGCGGAACACAAGCCTGATCGGCCACTTCACCAGTGCGCTCGGCGTCGCGAACGCGTTCGGCGACAAGAGCCGGTTCCTCGGCGCGGTGTTCGCGCTCGTGCTGCTCGATGCCAGCATCATCGGTGCGGCGGCTGTCACGCTGTCGACCAGCTACGCGTTCGGTGACGTGTTCAACATCAAGCACTCGCTGCACCGCAAGTTCCGCGACGCCAAGGCGTTTTACGCCAGCTACACGGCGATCGTTCTGGTGGCGGCCGGCGTGGTCCTGCTGCCTGGTGCACCGCTCGGCCTGCTCACGACCGCGGTGCAGGCGCTGGCCGGCGTGCTGCTGCCGAGCGCCAGCGTCTTCCTGCTGCTGCTCTGCAATGACCCCGAGGTGCTCGGCCCGTGGATGAACCAGCGATGGCTGAATGTCCTGGCTACGGTCATCATCGGCATCCTTCTGATGCTGTCCGGCACGCTGGTCGTCAGCACCCTGTTCTCCGGGGTCAGCGCCGGGGCGATCGCGCTCTGGCTGGCTGGGGCGCTGGCCATCGGCTCGGTCGTCGCGCTCGGCTGGCTGCGGATCGCGCAGGCGCGACGCCGCGGCACCTCCGTGCCGGTGACCACCAGGCGCCCGGTCATGACCCGGGCGGAACGGATGAACTGGCGGATGCCGCCGCTCGCCCTGCTCAAACCGGTGGTCTGGTCGCCGGGCACCAGGCTGGCCATGCTGCTGCTCTGGGGCTACCTGGCGGTCACCGTGCTGCTGCTGGCCGTGAAAGCAGTCCAGCTCGCCAGCGGTGGTTGATCAGTAGCCCACCCGAGCGCCGAATTGACATTTGCGCAGTCCATCGGGCATCCTCATGATGGTTGATAAGGGACACCTCGTTCGGTGAGGCGTCTTCACGGACACAGGCCACTGATCCCAACCGTCGAGAGACGCTCCGGATCAGGACACCTCTCCCCGGCCTAAGGGGTGAGGCCAGGTGGCTGCACGGGCGGCAGGTTGCAGGCCGCAGACCGCGCTACGCCGTGAAGTGCCAAAGCTCTAACGAGAGAGGTGCTCAGTGCACTCGGGCCGTCGGCCCTGTGGCGTGCCACCTCCCCGTGACGATGTGTCCGTGCGCTCGGCGCTGCCGCGCCAGGACGAAGGGAGGCGAGTAATGGACACCGATAGTCCAGGCCGAGATAGGCCCCGCTCGCCGTCTGTCCCTGTCTGTTCCGGGCACGTGCCAGCGTGAGGTAGCTCACTCGCTGTCGAATCGCTAATTCCAGCCAGCCTCCTGCGCGAGCGCTGCGCGTGCCCCCCAATCCCGCCCTACTGCTGGCGGCGAAAGGGGTGTTTGCCATGACCGCAACAACCACAGCCATCACCCGCACCGCGGTGCTCGACGACGCGCACATCGGTGACATCCGCGGCGCACTCGGCACAATCAGGTACGGCGACATCGCCGCCAGGCCTACGGTGTCGCTGAAGCTCAGGACCTTGCTCGCGATCGTGGGACCAGGCCTGATCGTGATGGTCGGCGACAATGATGCCGGCGCGTTCTCCACCTACGGCCAGGCTGGCCAGAACTATGGCACTCGCCTGCTGTGGACGCTGCTGCTCCTCGTCCCTGTGCTGTATGTGAACCAGGAGATGGTGCTGCGCCTCGGTGCCGTCACCGGCGTCGGTCACGCCCGGCTGATCCTGGAGCGGTTCGGCAGGTTCTGGGGCGCCTTCTCGGTGATCGACCTGTTCATCCTGAACGGTCTGACGATCGTGACCGAGTTCATCGGGATCTCGCTGGCGGCCAGTTACCTGGGTGTCCCCAAGGTTCTGGCGGTGGTGATCGCCGCGATGGTGATCGTCGCGGCCGCCTTCACCGGCAGCTTCCGCAGGTTCGAGCGGATCGCCGTGGCGTTTTGCGCCGGATCGCTGCTGCTGATCCCGATCTACCTGATGTCCCACCCTGCTCCCGGGCAGATGGTCCGCGACTTCGTTATCCCCGCCCTGCCGGGCGGATCCGGGCAGCTGTCTACCGTGATGCTGCTGATCATCGGGATCGTCGGCACCACGGTCGCGCCCTGGCAACTGTTCTTCCAGCAGTCGTATGTGATCGACAAGCGGATCACGCCGCGGTTCATGAAGTACGAGAAGGCCGATCTGTGGATCGGCATCGTGATCGTGGTCATCGGCGGCGCTGCCATCATGGGCGCGACCACCGCCGCGTTCGCTGGCACCAGGGGATTCGGGAACTTCACTGACTCGGCTGGCCTGGCGGCTGGCCTGGCTGCCTCGGCCGGTCAGGCCGCGGGTGTGCTGTTCGCGATCGCGCTACTCGACGCCGCGGTCATCGGCGCCTTCGCCGTATCGCTGTCGACCGCCTACGCCATCGGCGACGTCCTCGGTCTGAAGCACTCGCTGCACCGCGGCGTACGGCAGGCCAAGGGCTTCTACGCCATCTATGCCGCGCTGATCGCCGTGGCGGCGACCATCGTGCTGATTCCCGGCTCGCCGCTCGGGCTGCTCACCCTGGGCGTGCAGGTACTCGCCGGGGTACTGCTGCCGAGCGCGACGGTGTTCCTGCTGCTGCTCTGCAACGACAAGGCGGTTCTCGGGCCGTGGGTCAACCGGGCGAAGACCAACATCTTCACCGCGACGGTGATCGCGATCCTGATCACGCTGTCGGTGATCTTGACGGCGTCGGTGCTGTTCCCGGCGATCAGCGCTCACCAAATCGTCGGCATCATGATCGCCTGCACCGTCGCGTCCGTCTTGACCGGCGGATACCTGTTGCTGCGCGCGGGTGCCGGCCGGGCCGAGCCGGTTGACCGCACCGGGCAGGACAGCTGGCGGATGCCGCCGCTGACCATGCTGGCCGCGCCCGCGATATCGGCAGGCCGGAAGATGGGCCTGACCGCGCTCCGTGCCTACCTGGCTGTCGCGATGGTTCTGGTCATCGTTCGGATCATCGAGGTGGCCCTAGGGCACTGAGTTGCCTAGGACACTGAGCCACGTTGGCGTCCATGAGGCCGCTCGGTGTCATCGAGGCCGCTCGACGTCACTGAGCCGGGCGGAGGCGACCGCGATTGGCCTGGCGTTGCAGGCGGCGTTCTCGGCGGCGGCGCCAGGCCCGGCGGATGCGTTTGGCCAGTAGGATCACCAGGATCAGGCCGAGCACCAGCAGTGTCGCAGCGATCACCGCCGCCAGGACCGGATGCAACAGGGCGAAGGCGACCATGCCAGCCACCGTCAGGTCCTCAAGCACGCTGGCGATGATGTTGCTGACCGGCTCGGGGCTGGTGTTAATGCCGAGCCGGACCCCGGTTTTGACCAGATGGGTGACCAGGGCGGTGCCGCCTCCGATGGAGGCTCCCCCTACCGCCTGTGTCATGGAGGCTCCGCCGATGGCCTGCGTCAGGGAATGAGCGTGGTGTGCCATCAGCACGCCGATCGCGCCGCCCATGACCGGCCGCACCGCGGTGTGCACCACGTCCCAGACCGAGTCCACGTACGGGATCTTTCCCACCACGAACTGGCAAAGGAACAGCGCTCCCGCCACGACGAGCACGTCCGTCCGCTCTAGGGTGGGCGGCACGGCGGTCATGTGGTGGAATCTGCCGAGCAGGCCGAGCACGAGCACCACGGCGTAGGAGTTGATGCCGCTGGCCCAGCCACTGGTGAAGATCAACGGTATGGCGGACACCAGATGCCCCCCAGGTCCCTGTACGCCTAAGGCGTTCTGACTAGCTGAGAGACCTTACCAAACCAGGATTTGGCATGGGAAGTGTTGACTGGCCCTGACTTGATAGGACTAGATGCGCGAGGCAAGCGTGCCGCCTGAGAACGGAGATCGTAAATGCTGAATCATGACAATCCAGCCCACGCCGCCGCGGACGCCAGGCTCCGGGCCGCGCCGCCTCGGGTCAGCGCCGGACGGCTCCGGTCACCAGCCAGCGGGAGCCGCGGGCGCGCGTGGTCAGCGTGACGAACCTGGCCGCCACCCAGGCGGTGATCGCCAGCCACACCCCGATCAGGCCAGCGTCGGTCGCCACTACAACTACCGCCGCGATGCCGAACACCGCCGTGGCCGCCAGTCCGACCACCGCCAGGTAATTCTGGTCACCGGCGCCGATCAGCACCCCGTCGAGCACGAACACGACGCCCGCAATCGGCTGCATCAAGGCCACGATCAGCAGCACGGCAAGCAGCAGCTGCCGCACCGGCGGCGCGGCCGCGAAGAGTCCGGGCAGCCACGGCCGCGCGAGCAGCAGCAGCGCGCCGAACAGCGCGCCGCAGCCGACTCCCCAGCGGACCATCCGCCTGGTCGCCGCCCTGGTTCCTTCGATGTCACCCGCGCCCAGGTACTTGCCGGTAATGGCTTGCCCGGCGATCGCGATCGCGTCAAGCGCCAGTGCCAGCAGCGTCCAGAGTCGGTACGCGACCTGGTGCGCGGCGATGGCCGCGTTGCCGTCCCGTGCCGCCATCGCGGTTGCCGCGACCAGCACCGCCTGCAGCGCCAGCGTGCGGATCACCAGTGCACCGCCGGCCCGGGCGGCGGCCTTCAGCCCGGTCAGGTCGATGCCGAGGGTAACCCCGGCCTCCCTGGCGCCAAGCGCCACCATCGCGAGGTAGGCGGCGGCCGCCAGGTTCTGCGCGATCACGGTGCCCCAGGCCGACCCGGCGATGCCCCAGTGCAGGCCGAGCACGAAGGTCGCGTTCAGCGCCACGTTGACGGCGTTGCCGGCCACCGACACGATCAGCGGGGTCCTGGTGTTCTGCAGGCCGCGCAGCACGCCGGTCCCGGCCAGCACCGCCAGCATGGCCGGAGCACCGAGCAGGCTGATCCGCAGGTAGGTGACGCCACCGGCGGAGACGGCTGGCGTCCCGCCGAACACGCCGATGATCGGCACCGCGAAAGGCACGCCGACGGCAAGCACGACCACCCCGATCGCGGCGGCCAGCCAGAGACCGTCGATGCCCTGCCGGATCGCCGCCTGGCGGTTCCCGGCGCCTAGCTGCCTGGCGACCGCGGCCGTGGTCCCGTAGGCCAGGAAGATCGAGAGGTTGACCAGCGCGGTCAGCGCCTGGGCCGCGACGCCGAGACTGCCAAGCGGCACGGTGCCGATCCGGCCCACGATGGCGGAGTCGGCGAGCAGGAACAGCGGCTCGGCAACCAGCGCTCCGAACGCCGGAATAGCCAGCCGGAGGATCTCGGTGTCCTCGGCGCGTCCGGCTCCCCAGCGCTGGTCGCGCAGCCGTCCGATGCCTGCCCAGCGGCCCGGTGCCGCAGGCGCAGGATCCTCGATCGGCTGGTCGGCTGACTGCGGCGGATTCAGGCCACTGCTCCGGCGGCGCGCAACGTGGCGATCTCGGAGTCGCTGAGCCCGAGCCCGCCGAGTACGCCGTCGGTGTCGGCGCCCGGTCGGCCGGGCGGCGTCGGCTGACCAGCCGGACTGCGGCCGAACCGGGGCGCAGGCGCTGGCTGGAGCACGCCGCCAATCTCGGTGAACACGCCGCGGGCCGCGTTGTGCGGATGCCCGGCCACCTCGGCAGGCGACAGCACCGGCGCGACGCAGGCGTCCGTCCCGGCGAACACTGCCGCCCACTCGTCCCTGGTCCGCTCCGCGAAGATCTCGGTGAACCTGGCACGCAGCACCGGCCAGCCGGCCGGATCCAGCTGGGCGGGCAGATCGGCGTCGGCCAGCCCGAGCCCGGTCAGCAGCGCGGCGTAGAACTGCGGCTCAAGGGCTCCGACGGCTACGTACCGGTCATCGGCCGTGGCGTAGGTGTCGTAGAACGGTGCTCCGCCGTCGAGCAGGTTGACCCCGCGTTCGTCCCGCCAAGCTCCGCGTGCCCGCAGCCCGTAGATGAACGAGGTCAGCAACGCCGAGCCGTCTACCATCGCCGCGTCGACCACCTGGCCGAGACCGGACCGCTGCCGCTCGACCAGCGCGGCCAGCACGCCGAGCGCGAGCAGCATCCCGCCGCCGCCGAAGTCGCCGACCAGGTTGAGCGGCGGCACCGGCCGCTCCCCGGCCCGCCCGATCGGATGCAGCGCCCCGGAGATCGCGATGTAGTCGATGTCGTGCCCGGCGGTCGGCGCCAGCGGGCCGTCCTGGCCCCAGCCGGTCATCCGGGCGAAGATCAGCGCCGGATTGCGCGCCGCGCAGATTTGCGGGCCGAACCCGAGCCGCTCGGCCACCCCCGGCCGGAACCCCTCGACCAGCACATCGGCGGACTCGGCGAGCCGCAGCAGCAGGTCGACCCCGGCCGGATCCTTGAGGTTCAGCCCGACCGAACGCCGGCCGCGGGTCAGCGGGTCGACCGGAGCCGGGGCGTCCGGACGGCAGCTGGCGGGCCGCTCCACCCGAAGCACGTCCGCGCCGAGGTCGGACAGGACCATGCAGCCAAACGGCGCAGGCGCCAGGCTCGCGATCTCGAGCACCCGCACGCCGTCCAGTGGTCCCATCCGCCGCCTCCAGGCCGCACCACAGAGCTGTGCACCGATCAAAACATCACAATCATTTGCATAACGGGCCGTCCGGCGAACTCTCGCTCCGGATCCGGCTCTAGCGAGATGGTAATCGTCCCGATCCGGCACTGCCTGCCGCGGCCACCAGCGGTCCCCGCATGATCACGCGGTTCTTTCAGTCACCCGTACTGAAAGAACCGCGTGATCATGTGACGGGCTGATCCTGGGCGGGCCAGCCGGCGGTCGTCTGGGTCGAGCCGTCGTGCCGGACCAGCCTGGCGGGCAGCCCGGCGTCGTCCAGCCAGCTGATCGCGGCTTCGCCCCTGATGATCGCCGCCGTGCTCGCGATGTTGGCATCGGTGCAGCTACCGGCGGCCACGCTGACGGTGCGCCAGCAGGACCTGACCGGCTCGCCGGTGGCCGGATCAATGATGTGGTGCATCCGCCTGCCGCCCGCCGTCCAGGTGCGGACCGTGGTGCTTGACGTCGCCAGGCCGCCAGACCGAATGGTGACGGTCTGACCCGGCGCGTCCGCCGCCGCCGCGTGGTCATCGGTGACCCTGACCTGCCAGCCCTGCGGCGGCGGCGTCCCGGCGACGGCGATGTCGCCGCCCAGGCTGACCAGGACGCCGCAGCCCAGCTTGGTCGCGATCCGCTCGGCACAGTGGTCGGCTGCCCAGGCCTTGGCTGTGGCGCCGAGGTCGAGTTGGGCCCCGTGGTCGAGCCGGACCAGGTGCCGGGTGGTGTCCAGCCAGACGCTGTGCCAGCCAGGAATCTCGGCCGGACTTGGCGGAGTCGGCAGGCCGCCGACCGGGTCTTCCCCGGCCGACCTCAGCTCGCCGAAGTCGCGGTCGTAGCCTGCCGTGACCAGCGCCTGGCCGCAGGTCGGATCGACATCGCCGTCAGTTAGCTCGGCCGCGCGCAACGCCTCGGCGATCAGCGCGGTGAACAGCTCGCTGACGGGGGTGAGTTCGCCGCGGTTTGCGTTAAGCATCGACAGTTCTGAGTCCGGCCGGAACCGGCTGCACGCCTGGTCCACGGCAGCAAGCTCGACGTCGGCCAGGGCCCGCGCTCGCGACAGCGCGGCCGGATCGGTGACCAGCAGGACCGCGGTCGTGCCGAACACACCGAACGTGTCCATCGCCGGAGCCATGCTGGTCATGGTCCGTTTCTAGCCGGCCCAGCGGGGATCGGGCACCGGACTAGCTGGGCGTCGGCTCTGGGTCGGGACGTGCTGCGGGGTCAGGCGAGCTGGCAGCTCGCTCCCTGGTCTCTGGTTCGGTCAGCCGGGCGAATGCCTGCAGGTTGGCGACGCTCTCGCCGCGCTTGACCCGCCACGCCCACTCCCGCTTGATCGAAGCGGCGAAGCCGAGCATGAGCGCCGGATCGAAGTTCTCGTCGCTGTAGCTGAGCACGCAGCCAAGCAGCCGGTCGATCTCGCTCGGCGTGATCGCCGCGAGCGGGAGGCGCCCGACCAGGTAGACATCGCCAACCGGGTCGAGCGCGAAGTGGACCCCGAACATCCGGCTGCCGCGTTCCAGCAGGAACCGGTAGAACTCGGCGTGGTTCTCATCCGGCCTGCGGCAGAAGAAAGCCTCCACCTGCAGGCTGTGGGCCTCGACAATCAGCCACGTCATGGTACGGAGCTTGTGCTGGCCTTCCAGAGCGACCAGGAAGCTACCCGGCTGCGGCGCCGAATAGCTGACGCCGAGTTCGGCCAGGATCTCGTCGAGCCGACGCGCGTCGTCCACCGGGAAATCCCGGTCGGCCGGAACTGCGGTCACGCATCCACCGCGGCAGTGACCTCGTTCATGGCGTCACCGTACAGGGCGAGCAGCTGATCGACGGTGTTGGACCAGTCGAACACCGACGCGTGCCGTCTGGCACCCCGGGAGAGCCTGGCCAGCCTGCCCGAGTCGGTGACCAGGTTCCTGATCGCGCGAGCGTACTTCGCCGGGTCGTGTCCGTCGATCAGCAGACCGGAGACTCCGTCGCGTACGGCGGTTCGCAGGCCTCCGGCCGCGGCGGCGACGACCGGCGTTCCGCACGCCTGCGCCTCGACAGCCACGAGGCCGAACGACTCGGAGTAGGAAGGAACGACCACCACACTCGCCGCGCGGTACCAATCGGCGAGGTCACGCTGTGGGCACGGCGGCTCAAGCCGGACCAGCCCGGCGATTCCGAGTGAGCCAGCGAGCTGGATCAGGGAGTCGGGGTCGTTGCGCCCCGTACCGCTCGGGCCGCCGACGAACGCCACCACCAGCCGGTCGGCCAGCCGGGGATCGTCGCGGACCAGCTGAGCAGCGGCCCTGAGCAGGATGTCGGGTGCCTTGAGCGGCTGCACCCGGCCGGCGAACATGAGCACGACCGCGTTCTGAGCGAGTCCGAGCCGCCGCCTGGCCTGGCGCTGTGATCCCGGCCGGAACACGGTCAGGTCGACTCCCGGACTAACCTCGGCGACCCGGCGTGGCTCAGCATCGTAGAGCCTGATCAGCTCGCGCGCCTCAGCGCCGGTGTTGGCCACGATCCGGTCGGCGCTCGCGATGACCTCGGCCTCACCGCGGATCCGCAGATCTGGCTCGGCGGTGTCACCGAGTGCGAGCGCGGCGTTCTTGACCTTGCCGAGAGTGTGCATGGACTGGACGAGCGGCACCCCCCAGCGCTCCTTGGCCACCGCGCCGACCTGGCCGGAGAGCCAGTAATGGCCGTGGACGAGGTCGTACCTGCCAGGGGCGTAGGCGGCCTCGGCGCGCAGTACCTCGAAAGTGAACTGACAGAGCTGACCAGGCAGGTCCGCCTTGTCCAGATCCTCGAACGGGCCGGCCACGATGTGCCGGACGAGCACGCCAGGCGCCAGTTCGACCACAGGCGGCAGATCGCGGGCGACTGCTCGGGTGAAGATGTCCACTTCGACGCCGCGCGCCGCCAGGCGCTTGGCCACCTCGACGACGTAGACGTTGAGACCGCCGGCGTCGCCGGTTCCTGGTTGCTCAAGCGGCGATGTGTGGACGCTGATCGTTGCGACTCGCTTCGGGTAGCGCCGCAGCACGGGCATACACCTCCGAGGGAGGCAACCCGAATCATTACCGTCATGTTCCCGGCCGGGGTCATTTAAGACCGCGGGTGCCCGCTGGTCGCGCATCGTCGATTGTGCTGTGGATTGCGCTGCCGGAAATAAGATGATCAGCGGTGTTTTACTCAGCGGGGTACTCGGCGCGCGCTGAGGTGAATCAGGTTGGTTTGTCGCGTTGGGTCCACCGAGGCACTGCGGACCCAAGTGGGTTAGCTTTGTTGACAGCGCGTTGATCGCCAATGCGCGGACACTCTCCCGATGACGCTGCCGAAGCAGTCCGGCCGCGCTAGGAGCCACAATGACGGACAATCCGCAGTACCCCCAGTACCCGCAGCCTGGGTGGGGCGAGCAGTATCCGCAGGGCCAGCCGGGCCAGCCGGGCCAGCCGGGCCAGCCGGGTCAGCCGGGTCAGCAGTACCCGCAGTATCCGCAGGGCCAGCCGGGTCAGCAGTACCCGCAGTATCCGCAGTATCCGCAGGGCCAGCCGGGTCAGCAGTACCCGCAGTATCCGCAGGGCCAGCAATACCCACCGACGGGTCAGGGTCCTGCTCCAGTGCCGCCGCCGTCGATCGTCAACGCGGTACGGCTCATGTACGCAGGCGCCGGACTGGCTCTGCTCAACGCGATCGTCAGCCTGCTCAGCATTGGCAGGATCAGGAGGCTGGTCGAGCAGCGAAATCCCGGACTCAGCCTGCGGCAAGTCAACGCGGCCGTGGCCGTGGCAGTCGGCGTCATCGTGGTGGTCGCCCTGATCGGGGTGGCATTGTGGCTCTGGATGGCCTGGGCGAACAAGCGCGGCAAGTCGTGGGCGCGGATTCTGTCGACGGTCTTTTTCGGTCTCGCCACGCTCGACCTCGTGGGTAGTCTCGCGGTGGCCGGAACGGCGACCGGTCGGCTACTCGGTGGTGTCGGGTGGCTCGTCGGTCTCGTCACGATCATCTTTCTTTGGCAGCGAGCCTCATCCGAGTACTACCAGGCCACGAGCCGCCCGATGGGCTACTAGTGCGGCGGCTCATTGGCAGTCCCCCTGCGTGGTGAGTGACCGATCAGCGCAAGCGCGTTCCACGGGAGTTCCCGATGGCTGATGAAGGTAGTGCTGTCAGCGGCAGCGACTGGCTGGATCAGACGGGGGTGGTCACGCTCCCCAGTGGGGTCCGCGTCCGTGGCCGACGCCTGTCCGATCCAGCAAGTCCCGCCGACTTCGCGCTGATCCTGGCTGAGGGGTCGGTCCCGGCCTGGCCGCACCGGCGGATCCGCTGGCCGGATTTCGGCATTCCGGCCGACAGCGACGACGCTCTGGACGCCCTCTGCGATGCTTACCGCCGCGCACGCGCTGGTGAGCGCGTCGAAGTCGCCTGTCGCGGCGGCATCGGCCGGACCGGGACCGCCCTGGCGGTACTAGCCGTCCTGGACGGCTTAACCCCCCGCGAAGCAATCACCTGGGTTCGCAGCAACTACCACCGCCGAGCGATCGAAACCATCTGGCAGCGCCGATGGCTGCGCAAGGTCCGCCAGGGCGGAGGTACTTAGCCCAAGTAGCTGCCAGCAGGTAATGCGGGCGCCACGCATTTCCGCAAGATGATGGGCTTATATATAATGCCATTGACGCTTCCCTGGTCCTGGTTCCACATGCATGCATTATGCTTCAGAACATTGGTGCCGTAGTCGTTGATGATCTCGTACACCCCGTTCGAGTGGGGTGACGTAAGCCACCACAACTCGGAGGCACGGCCAGCGCAGGTGTCCTCCCAGACGTAGTAAACGCCTTTGATGGGTCCGTCTAGGTCCAGGCAGTTGCCGTCGAGCGACTTGAGCTCGCGGTACTTGCCGCTGGCTCCGGTGAAGATGAAGTTAGTGGCGCCGGCGACGTTGTTTGGGTTGTTCATAACGGCAAGGCTGTGCCGGCCGCCGCTCGCCCAAATCACCCCGGCGTCCCATCCGCTTTCGAACTGGTAGGTGGTGGCTGTGGGTGCAGAGGTAACCGTCTGGTGGGTGGTCACTGCGGTTGCAGCGGTTGCAGCGGTAACCGGTCCGGCAAGGACCAGCCCGGCGACGCTGAGTGCCAGCCAGCCATATGGCGGTCGGTGAACGGATCCGACTGCGCCAGGTGGGCGGTGCTCCCCGGCTGCACCTCGCCGAGCGCGATTGCGGTCGGCCCGTGATCCGCGGTGCGGGACGATACGCTCAGCGCATGGGGACCCTGGTGCTGCTGCGTCATGGTGAGAGCGTCTGGAATGCCGAGGGGCTTTTCACCGGCTGGGTGGACGTGGGCCTGTCTGAGAAGGGCTCCGCCGAGGCTGATCAGGCCGGCACCATGCTCGCCGATAGCGGACTGCGCCCCGACATCGTCTACACGTCCGTGCTGACTCGCGCCATCGAGACCGCCAACGTGACGCTCGGCACCGCGAAGCTGGCCTGGCTGCCGGTTTGCCGCTCGTGGCGGCTGAACGAGCGGCATTATGGCGCGCTGCAGGGCAAGAACAAGGCGCAGACCCGGGCCGAGTACGGCGACGAGCAGTTCATGGCATGGCGCCGGTCATACGATGTGCCGCCGCCGCCGCTGGCCGACGATGAGCCGCTCTCGCCTGCTGGGGACGCGAGATACGCGCTGTTGCCCGACGATGTGCTGCCGCGGACGGAGTGCCTGCGCGACGTGGTGCGCAGGTTGCTGCCGTACTGGCATGACGTGATCGTGCCGGACCTCGCTCTGGGCCGGACGGTGCTTGTCGTAGCGCACGGTAATTCGCTGCGGGCCCTGGTGAAGCATCTGGACGGCATCGGTGATGCCGAGATCGCCGAGTTGAACATCCCGACCGGGATTCCGCTTGAGTATCAGCTGGATGACCGGTTCCGGCCGGTGGTTCCCGGTGGCAGCTACCTGGACCCCGAAGCTGCGGTAGTGGCTGCTGAGGCGGTCCGCAGCCAGGGCAGATGACATACGGGCGGCGGACGGCAGGCGCTGCCGACGTGAACGCAAGCCAGAGCAGCAGTGAACTTTCCGCAAATTGACGCTGGTCAGCGACCCTGCGCTGGTGCGCCAAGGTTGAGTTCGGCATACCATCAAAGCGTGAATGTGGGGGTGATTGCGGTCAGACGGGCTAGCGCGGCTGCCTGTGCCGCCGAGGTACCCGGATGAGCGCCAAGGGATCGGCGCAGGCCAACGGTGCCGCTTCCGCTTCCGCCTCCGCAGCTGAGGTGACCGCTGCCGCCTCCACTCCGGCCAAATCAGGCTCGACCGCTTCCGCCGGGCCGAACACCGTCGGGTCGGCCGCTTCCGCCGGGCCGAACGGGCAGCAGTCTGCTCGGCTTCCGGCCGGGCTCGCCGCAGTTCTCGCCGTTCTGTCCTCGTCGGCCGTGGTCATCGACAGCACCGACCGGGTGCTGCGCGCCAGTCAGGCCGCCCGGACGTTCGGTCTGGTCAAGGGCGACAAGCTAGTCGTGGGCGAACTACTCGCGCTGGCTCGTCAGGTCCGCAGAGACGGCGAGATCCGCGAGGGCGAGCTTGACATATCGACCGATGGCATCAACGGCAGGACGACGAGCTTCGCGGTCCGGGTAGCTCCGCTTGGCGCCGCGGTCGGTGGTGGCGGACTCGTGCTGCTGCTTGCCGAGGATCAGACCGAGCGGCGTCGGGTGGAAGAGGTCCGCCGAGACTTCGTCGCCAACACCAGCCACGAGCTCAAGACACCAGTCGGAGCGCTGGCCTTGCTGGCCGAGACAGTCGAGGACGCGGCCGACGATCCCGAGGCGGTCCGCCGCTTCGCCGGACGGATGCGGCAGGAGGCGTCGCGGCTGACCAACTTGGTCCAGGACCTGATCACGCTGAACCGGATCCAGGCCGCTGAACCGATTCCCGATCCCGCCCCCGCTGATCTCGACGCCGTGGTCGCCGAGGCACTTGACCGCTGCCGGATGAAGGCGACCGCCCGCGGTATCGAGCTTGCTGCCACTGGCACCCGCGGTCTGTCGGTACTCGGGGATGAGGAATTGCTGGTAACCGCCCTGCGTAACCTGCTGGACAACGCTGTCGTCTACAGCCCGGAGAAGACCCGCGTGCTCATCTCGACCCGGCGGGACGGCAATGAGGCGATCGAGCTCAGCGTGGCCGACCAGGGAATCGGGATACCCGAGCGAGATCTGGAACGGATCTTCGAGCGGTTCTATCGGGTGGACCCGGCCCGATCGCGGGCCACCGGCGGGACCGGACTTGGCCTGGCGATCGTTAAGCACGTCACCGTGGCGCACGGCGGCAAGGTCACGGTGACGAGCAAGGAGGGTGCCGGATCGACATTCACGCTTCGGCTGCCGGCTAGGCGGCTGCCGGCCAAGCCATTGGCGCCATCATGACCTGCGGCCGGGTAACGGCCTGGACCCGACCTGCCAAGGAGGCAGTCACGTGACGCGGGTACTCGTTGTGGAAGATGAGGAATCATTCAGCGACGCGCTGTCGTACATGCTCCGCAAGGAAGGGTTCGAGGTCGCGGTGTGCCCGACCGGACCAGCGGCCCTTGAGACCTTCGACCGGACCGGTGCCGACCTCGTGCTGCTCGACCTGATGTTGCCCGGACTGCCTGGCAGTGAGGTCTGCCGCGCGCTGCGGGAGCGTTCCAACGTTCCGGTGATCATGTTGACCGCCAAGGACAGCGAGATTGACAAGGTCGTCGGGCTGGAACTCGGTGCCGATGACTACGTGACCAAGCCGTTTTCATCCCGTGAGCTGGTCGCCAGGATGCGGGCCGTGCTGCGTCGCCGCGGCGAGGGAGAGGAGCCGGCTACCTCCGTCATGGAATCCGGGCCGGTCCGAATGGATATCGAGCGGCATGTTGTGATGGTGCGCAGCCAGTCGGTGCAGCTGCCACTCAAGGAATTTGAGCTGCTTGAGGTGCTGCTGCGGAACTCCGGCCGGGTGCTCACCCGGATGCAGCTGATCGACCGGGTGTGGGGCGCTGACTATGTCGGCGACACCAAGACCCTCGACGTGCATATCAAGCGGCTTCGCGCCAAGGTCGAAGAGGACCCGGCCAAGCCGATCCACATCATCACCGTCCGCGGGCTCGGCTACAAATTCGAGCCTGGGCGTTAAGGGCGGCACAGGTTAAGGGCGGGCACAACCGGCCGGTCAAGTCCGGCTTGGCTGAGTCCCGGCCAGCCGGACCGGCTGACTCCGGGCCAGCCGGGCCGGCTCGGCTTCAGCTAGGGCGAGCTGCTCGGTGATGGCGCCGGAGACCTCCGCCCGCGCCCGTGAGCTGCCTTCGTACTTGATGCGCCCGGCGTGATCGTGACCGTCGGGCCGGGCGCCGGCGCGGGCGAGTAGGTGGAGTAGTACTGAGCCTGCGGCATGACCGGAACGAACAGTGTCTGGGAGCCCGCGTTCTGGAAGGTCAGGACGATCTTCACCACCGAGCCGCCGGCCAGCGGGCGGGTCAGGTTCTCTAGCAGCACCGTCGGCCGCGGCCCGGTCAGCAGGACGGCCTGCTGGCTCGGCAGGCTGACCTGGCCGCCCGGCAGCTGCACAGCCGCCGCGGTACCTGGCGCGGCGACGCTGATCAGGCTGTCTGGCTTTCCGAGGTTGACCAGGCCGAGGTAGAGACCGGCGTTATGGCCTGGTTGCAGCGTCTGATTCAAAGGAGCGCCCAGGATGAACGCATTGCTGATCGTGATATCGCCCACGGGCGTGCCGGTGCCGTCGGTGGGCTGATGCCAGCTCAGGCTGGGCGCGTTGATGCCCGCCTCGCATCCGGCGATCAATGGAACCAGCGCGGCCACTACCGCGATCAGAATGCGGCGCGGCAGCGTGCCGCCGCGGCTGCTCCGGATCACGCGAGCCTCCTCGTCGTCAGGTCGGCCTTGGGACGTGGCACAGCGTAGCTCCGCAGGCCGGGGAGTTCGCAGCCGGCCCGTTCGTTCGGGTGCGTTAGCTGGCCGACCTGAGCATCACGAGTTGCTGCTCCAGGTCGAGTCCAGGCCGGAGGTCCAAGGCGATCCTGACCAGACCGTGCGAGTCAACCAGGAGGACGCTCAGCCCTGTTGTTCGGTAGGCGGAGCCGAGTACGTCGGCCGCATCGGTGGCCACCAAAGCGTTGCCCGCCGCCCCGGTCGCGGCGAGCCTGGCCAGCTCAGCGGTGCTGCCGCGCGGCCCAACCAGGTAGATAGCCACCTTGGCTTGCTCTGCCTGGGTCAGCAGCTGCCGCACCGCGATCGCGCATCCGCAATGCGCCGGGACAATAGCCAGTGCGGTACTGGTGAGCGTGCTCAGCGCGACCTGCTTGCCGGCGACGCTGATGGTCCTGCCGGGCAGCGGGGCGGCTGACTGAGCGGGGCCGGCCGATGCCGATCCGGCTGATGGCGAGACCGACGCCGACCGGGCGGGGGACGCGGGCTGCCTCGCTGAGCCGGACCCGGCGCCGGTCCGGCCGTGGCGAACGGGGGCACCAGTCCGGCCCGGGCTAGCGGATCTGGCGAAGTACGGATCGGCGCTGAACATCGTGAGGACCATGGCCGAGATCAGCGCGAGCAGTAGGCATCCAGCCACCAGCGGCAGGATAATTCCGGAGCGCCGCAGTGGGGCGCGCAGCCGGTAGCTGCGCTGCTGGCGCCGCAGCGCGCGCAGCTCACGGTGATAGGCCTGCACATCACGGTAAAGCTCGCGGGCGTCATCGGGTATCTCGATGTCTACCTGCGGCAGGCCGTCATCGTCATGTCCGGGTTCACCGCCCTGATTCACGCGTCTCTCTCCGGATTAAGCCACAAGGTCCTCTCCTCAGTATGAGCCTGCCGGTCGCCGGCGTAACAGTCCCCGGCCGGTTGTCTTGCCAGGACGCGGGCCGGCGCTTCGAGGCTGTGGATACCGTCCGCTGGCGGTAAACTGTTACTACGCACAGCCGGCTCGCCGGTAACCAGATTCATTCCTGATGCGGCCCGAGCTTCCGGTGCGACCGGGACGAGGGCTCAAATGACTGTGGCGTCGTTCGCTTTTGACGGTATGCAAAAGCACCGCAAAAGCACCTTTGACCTGCATCTTTGTCACGAAGCACGGCTATTGCTCGCTGTCCGCCGTGGTAACATGGCTTCAGCGGAAGGGGTACGTGCCACATGACTTTCAAGGTCGGCGACACTGTCGTCTACCCCCACCATGGGGCTGCTCGGATCGAGGAGATCGAGATCCGATCGATCAAGGGCGAGGACAGGACGTACCTCGTGCTCAAGGTCGACAAGGGTGACCTTACGGTGCGGGTCCCATCAGATAATGCCGAACTCGTCGGAGTCAGGGACGTGGTCGGGCAGGAAGGCCTGGAGCGGGTTTTCGAGGTCCTGCGTGCCCCTTATACCGAAGAGCCGACCAACTGGTCGCGCCGGTACAAGGCTAACCTGGAGAAGCTCGCCTCTGGCGATGTCAACAAGGTGGCCGAGGTCGTTCGTGACCTGTGGCGCCGCGATCGCGAGCGCGGACTCTCCGCCGGGGAGAAGCGCATGCTGGCCAAGGCGCGGCAGATCCTCGTCAGCGAGCTTGCGCTTGCCGAGAAGACGAACGAAGACAAGGCTGAGACGCTGCTCGACGAGATCCTCGCTTCCTGACCCTCGGACTGTTGCGGATGGCTGGTCAGCTACCGCGGATCGGCGTCGGCGTCGATGTGCATCCATTCGGCAACGGGCGCGAACTGCATCTGGCTGGGCTGTACTGGCCAGGTGAGCGCGGCCTGACCGGCCATTCCGACGGCGACGCGGTTGCTCATGCAGCGTGCGATGCGCTGCTCTCCGCGGCCGGGCTCGGGGACCTCGGCGGTCAGTACGGCACCGATGATCCCAGGTGGACTGGTGCGCCCGGTGCGGCATTGCTTGCGCAAACGGCTCGAGTGCTCGCCGAGGCCGGATTCACGATCGGGAACGTAGCCATCCAGGTGATCGGAAACCGGCCAAGGATCGCGGCCCGCCGTGACGAGGCGCAGGCTGCTCTGTCGGCTGCCCTCGGCGGCGCGCCGGTCAGCCTGTCGGGCACCACAACCGACGGACTCGGGCTGACCGGCCGCGGCGAGGGCATTGCGGCGATCGCCACCGCTCTCATCGTGTCTTCGTCCAGCCGCTAGGCGGCGCCTGGCCGAGTCCACGCATCGGCTTTGGGCGCGGCGCGCACCGTCTCCGTGCGCGGTCGGTACCTGGCGGCTTAGTCGGTCGGCGGGGTCGGGGAACTGTGCGGACGGCGGAACGCTGGAAGTTCGGTCGTCTGAGCTGCTGACTCGGCCGACTCGGCCGGGGTCGGCCGCGCCTGCGCCGGTGTTGTGTCCGGGTTCGGTCCCGCCTGCGCTGGCATTGGGTCCGGTGTGACATCTGGGGTAGGTGCCGGGCTGAGCTGATCCGCCGCCGGGCCGGACTCACGAGAGCTGTCCTGAGCTTGCTCTGCCGCCGGCACCGCCGGGATGGCGTCCGCTGACGGCGGGGGGGCGGTTGGTTCCGTCCGCGAGGCCGGTTCTGCCGCACCTGATGGCAGCAATGGGCCAGCCGACTGCCTGGGAATCCTGGCCCTGAGCTGCCATTCGATTGGACGCGTGGCTGGAGGCAGCCGGAGGACATCGCCCGTCGGGTGCGGCTCAGGCGGACCAGACTCGGCCGGTCCAGTGGGGCTGGCTGGGCCGTCATTCACGCTCGGACTTCGTACCGGAGCCGGGTTGGTGGTCGCGGTTGCGGGGGTCGGACCGATGGGTGCCGGGCTGGTGCTTGCGGGTGCCGGGGTCGTGCCGGTGGCCGCCGAACTGGTGCTGGCGGATGCTGTTACCGGGCTGGTGAGTGCCGGGCTGGTAGTGGCGGCTGCAGGTTCGTCCGCAGCGATGGCGGCACCGGGCCCGGTGGGCGCGTCCGGCATCTGCGCGGAGATCTCTTCGGGTAGGGCGTGCTGCGCCGGGATGGCTGTTCGACGGTGGGCAGCCGGACCCCGGTCAGCTGCCGGCACGTCGCCGCCTACGGCGTCTGCGATCGGAGTCGTCACGCCGTTCGGCTGGCGAGACGGCCCGGACCCGGACCGCCTGAGCCTGGCGTGCCGCAGCAGCGCCAGCAGCAACCCGAACCCGAGCAGGACAAGAGCCCACGGGATGATCGCCGCACTCAGCTCGGCCGACCGGTGCGGAATCCCGATCGCTGCCGCATGCACCGCACTGCCAGCGGCCACACCGCCGAGCAGCAGCAGCAGGCACAGCCAGGAGTACACCCGGCTGATCAGGCCTGCGCCGCGCAACGCCAGCACCGAGCAGGCGGCCACGACCACCATGGCGTCGAAGATCAGCGGGTAGATCTTGGCCAGCGAGTCGGACACCCCGGACTGTCGAGCGAGTGCGTGGATACCCGAGTAAGAAAGTACGAACGCGGCAGCGGCAAGCGCCACCAGCCCGAGCGCGACTGCGCTGAGCGCCAGGATCCGCAGCCCGGGGCCGGACGGCGTGCCCTGGCCAGCACCCGGCGGTGCCGCACGGGTGCCGCGACGATTACTCTTCGGGGGCACGGTGGTCCTTCCTGCTCATCCCGGCTCGGGCTGGCAGCCTATAGCTGGCAGCCTATAGTCGGAGAAGGGAGCGACACCGCGCCACACAGCCAGGCCACGCAGCCGGCCACGGTGCGCCGGTCCGCAGGCACGGCAACGGGATGAGGATCGCGCGGCAGGTTGGCGGCCAGCGACGTTGCGTCCAAGCCAGGTCATGGCGTCAAGGGAGACGATATGCCGTACTACCGGGTGGTCGGGCAGATTCCCCGAAAGCGCCACGTCCGCTTCCGCCGTCCTGACGGCGGGCTGTACGCCGAGGAACTGATGGGCGAGGAGGGCTTCTCCTCCGATTCGTCGCTGCTCTATCACGTGCATCCGCCGACGGCGATCGTGAAGAGCGAAGTGCTGCCCGACATCGCCACGCAGACCAAGCTCGCACCCAATCACCCGCTGCTGCCGCGGCACTACCGCACTCAGGATCTCGCCGCCAGCGGCGACGTGGTCCTCGGCCGGCAGCCGCTGATGGGCAACGACGATGTGCGGATCTCCTTTGTGACGGCCGATACCTCGTCTGACCTTTATCGTAACTCGATCGGCGACGAGACCATTTACCTACAAAGTGGTGCTATCCGCCTTGAATCGGTGTACGGCGCGATCGACGCGACGGCCGGCGACTACATCGTGGTGCCGCGCGGCACCATTCACCGCTGGATCCCGGCCACCGCGGCCAGCCCGGTGGCCGGCGGCGAGCCGGTTCAGGCGCTGGTGATCGAGGCGCGTGGGCACATCAGGCCGCCGAAACGCTACCTGTCGAGCAGCGGCCAGTTCCTTGAGCACGCACCGTACTGCGAGCGGGATTTGCGCGGGGCGCAGGGGCCGCTGCTGGCCGAGGGCGAGGACGTGCCGGTCATCGTGCGCAACCGCGGCGGGCTGACCATGCTCACCTACGCGCATCACCCATTCGACGTGGTCGGCTGGGACGGATTCCTCTATCCGTACGCCTTTAACATCGCCGACTTCGAGCCGATCGTGAAGCGCACGCACGCCCCGCCGCCGGTACACCAGACGTTCGAGGGGCCGAACTTCGTCATCTGCTCGTTCTGCCCGCGTCCGCTGGACTTCGACGCCGAGGCCGTGCCGATTCCCTATAACCATCACAACGTCGATTCCGACGAAATGATGTTTTACGTGGCCGGCGACTACTCGGCGCGCAAGGGCTCGGGCGTCGGCATCGGGTCGATCACGCTGCACCCATCCGGCTTCACCCATGGCCCCACGCCTGGCGCGGTCGAGGCTGTGATCGCGGGAATGGATGCCGGGCGGAAGACTACTGACGAAACCGCCGTCATGATCGACACCTTCCGCCCGCTGCTGCTCGCGCCACGACTCGGCAATGCCGAGGACCCCGAGTACGCCTGGAGCTGGGCGAGGGCCGAACGTAGCTAATACGTCGCGCAACCTGACCCACTGTGCTAGCCCGGCGCAGCTGGCCAGGCGCCAGCGCCAGCCCCCGCACGGTGCCGGCCCGCTTACGCGGTGCCGGCCCGCTTTACGCGCTGCCGGCCCCCGCACGGTGCTAGCCGCTTACCATCGTCGGCCATCTCATAGTGTCAGCCCCTCCTCAAGGTGAGCCAGCGCTCCGTCTAGCAGGCTGAACAGATCAGCGTCCGGTTGATCGGCCAGGTCGAACATGACGGTCATCACCGCGCCGACCAGAGCACCGGACAGGGCCCGCACCGCTGGATCGTCGGCCGGGCGACCCGTTCGCTCGGCTACCACCAAAGCGAGCATCCTGATCCCTTCGGCGAACTGGTCAAGCATCGAGCCGCGCAGCTCGGGCACCGACATGATCAGGGCTGTCCGCTCGCGCTGCTCAGCCTGCTCGGCCGGGCTCAGCCCGGCAAACACTGCGCCGAACGCCGCGCGCACCGCCGGGATCGTGGCAAGGCCGGACGGCTGCGCCCGGAGTGCCGCGGCCAGCAGCGGGTCGTACTCGTCGGTCAGGACCAGGTCGGCCTTGGCCGGAAAGTAACGGTAGAACGTGCTCTCCGATACCTCGGCGGCGTCGATGATCTGCTCAACGGTGGTGGCCTCGTAACCCTGCTCGCGGAATAGCCGCAATGCGTGGGTCTGGATGGCGCCGCGCGTTCTCGCCTTCTTCCGCTCGCGCAGCCCGGTCGGCTGGCTGTCAGCTGGTGGGGACAACGTCGGCCTCCTGCACGGGAACGGTGGTCTTCCTCGCCGTTCGCTTGGGCAGGAAGACTGCGGCCAGGATAAGGCCGGCCGCCGCGATGCCAGCTGATACCACGAGCGCGAGATCCATGCCGTGCACGAACGCGGACTGCACCGAGCCGAGCAGGGCCGGCGAACCGATCTGGCGGGCTACCGCGACGCCGCCGAAGATGCCCGAGCGGACCACGCTGGCGGCGTTGGCGGGCAGGCCGGACAGGTGGACGCTCGACTGGTAGGCGGCCAGCAGCACGCTGCCGAGGATGGCCGCCCCGAACGGTCCTCCGGTCTTGTTGACCGCCTGCAGCACGGCCGAGCCAATCCCGCCCTGGTCCTGCGTGAGCTCGGCAATCGCCGCCGACGCGGTGGTGGCCAGGGCGAGGCCCATCCCGGCCCCGACGATGGCCATCCAGACCGCGACGAACCAGCTCGCCGAGCTCACGCTGGTGGCGGCGCCGAGGAGCAGCCCGGCGGCGAGCACCGCGAACCCGCTGACCGCTGCCAGTTTCGCGCCGAGCATTCTGGCTACCCGGTCGGCGGGCACGGCACCAGCCATCAGCCCGCCGATCAACGGGATTAGCCGCAGGCCGGATCCCATGGCGTCGGTGCCGAGCACGCCCTGGAAGTACTGCGGCATGGTAAACATGACGCCGATCATGGCCAGGACCGCGACTGCGACCAGGATGACCCCCCAGGTGTAGGACGGCGACGAGAACAAGTCCATCTCAATCAGCGGCTCTCCGCCCGGACGGCGGCTCTGCCAGCGCTCGTACCGGAAGAACCCGACAAGCACCGCCATGCCAGCGCCGATCGGCACCAGTGCGCCGACGCTCAGCCAGCCATGCTGGCCCGCCTGGATCAGGCCATAGGTCAGGCTTACCAGGCCAGCGGCCGAGGCAACGATGCCGACTGTGTCCACGCCGGGACGGTGTGCCGCGCGCGACTCAGGGACCAGCCTCGCTGCCACGGCCAGCCCGATCAGGGCGACCGGGACGTTGATCAGGAACACCCAGCCCCACCAGTAGCCAGTGAGCAGCCAGCCGCCGAGGATCGGCCCGATCGGCAGCGCGAGGAAGTTCGCACCAGACCAGATACCGACTGCCCTAGGACGTTCCTCCTCGGTGAAGAGCACGGTGAACGCCGCGAGCACCATCACGATGATCCCGGCTCCGGCCATGCCGAGCAGCATCCTGGCTGCGATGAACGCGCCTGGCGACGTCGAGTAGGCGCACAGCGCCGATCCGGTTCCGAACAGGGCCAGCGAACCAAGCAGCACCTTCTTCCGGCCGTACCGGTCGCCAAGCAGGCCAGCCGGGAGCATCGCCGCGGCCAGGACCAGCAGGTAGCCGGACGAGAACCATTGCAGATCCGACTCTGAGGCATGCAGCGCGCCAGCCAGCGTTGGCAGCGCGACGCTGAGCACCGTGCCATCCAGGCCGACGGCCAGGATGGCCAGACTGAGCGCGCCAAGCGCCCACCACCTGCGGTTGTCGTTCTTCATGACAGCTTCCCTTACTTAGAGGGTCCTACTTTTTGAATGTATCCCTCTTTTAAAGGAAACTACCGCAGATGCGACTCCGGTAGGGCCTTTGGTCCTTGCTGCTGGCGTCAGACCAGGTGCCGATCTCGGGTAAGGCGGACTCAGCGGGTGCCGGGGCTCGGATTCCCGGTGTCGGCGGTGCGCACTTTGGCGCGGCGAAAGGCCACCATGCCCTTGATGATGAAACCCATGGCCAGCAGATCGAGCAGCACCCCGCCGCCTTCGATGATGCGGCGCTGGGGATGGGGCCAGTTCTCATAGCTGGCGACGATCGTGACCACCTGGCAGGTCATCAGCAGCAGAACTCCGGTGCTGGTCCAGCGGTAGCCAGGTAGCCGACGCCCGCGCTTGGACAGCTTGACTCCGAGCAAGCTCAGCAATGCCAACAGCCAGGCAGCGCCCGTGATGATCAGCGCCGTCACGTCTAGGGCGCTCTGACTCAACCCTTCACCTCGATCGCTGGCCGTGCCATCGATGGTACGCCGCGATTCTGCCGGACTCGTTCGCCCGCACCCAGGTCGTCGCCGAGCGGGCAGCACCGGTCGGCGACCTGGACGCCGCGATTCAGGTGATCTTCGGGCACTACGAGCAGCGCGGCGACGCGGCGCTGAGATTCCTCGCTCAGGAGCACTGGACGAACACGCCCGGCGGGTCACCGACCTCGGTCGGCACGTGCACCGGGACTTGGTTCAGACGGTATTCGCCCCAAAGCTGGAGGCTCGCCCCCAGGTCGGCCGGGAGGCACTGGTCGATCTGCTGGCGGTCGCCACCGACGTCTACACCTGGAAACAGCTCCGCAGGGACCGGAAACTCGACCGCGCAGCTGCCGAGCGACGGGCCCTGGGTATCGCGGCTGATCTGCAAAGAAGAGGCGACACGGGCAATCCATCCTCGATGCCTTGGCCGACCTGCCGGTGCGGGCGCGCTGGCGCGCAACCTGCCGCTGGTCATCATGCCGATGCACCGGATGCTCGACCAGCTGATGATCGGAAAGGCAGTGCAGGAGCAGGGTGCCGCAGCGGTCGTTGCCAAGACCGCGGCACCGTGGCAGATCCGTGCCGCCGTGGCCCGGCTGCTCGCAGACGGATCGCACCGGGAGGCTGCCGCGCGGCTGGGTGCCAGCCCGATGCGATGAAATAGTGCTCATGACTGAGCTTCCTGAGCGGGTGCGGCTTACTGAGCTGGCGCGGCTGCTGTTCGACGGGCCGAACCACATGACCGTGGCGACCGTCGACCCGGACGGCCGGCCGCAGCTGAGCCTGGTCTGGGCCAAGACCGACGGCGACGACGTGCTGTTCTCCACCATCAAGGGCCGCAGAAAGTATGCGAACCTGACCAGGGACCCTCGGGCGACCGCCCTCGTCTACGCCGCCGAGAATCCGTACAGCTACGCAGAGGTTCGAGGCAGCGTCACGATCGCCGACGACCCGGCCGCCGACCTGATCAATGAACTCGCTCTCAAGTACACCGGCGAGTCGTTTCCCAACCGTCCCCATGAGCAGCGGGTGATCGTGCGGATCAGGCCGGAGCGGGTGGTCTGCTACCAGGACTGACCGATCCCGATGAGCTGCCCGCCCGCGAGCGCGGCGGCAAGGCTGGCTGGCCGTTCTGGGCGCGGAGCAGGCGGAGCCAACATCCCGTAGCCTTGGTGAATGACGCTCCGCCTCTACGACACCGCCACGCGCTCGGTGCGCGACTTCGTCCCCGTGACCCCGGGGAAGGCCGGTCTGTATCTGTGTGGCGCGACCGTCCAGGCGCCGCCGCACATCGGGCATATCCGCTCTGGGGTCAGTTTCGACATTTGCGCCCGCTGGCTGCGGGTAAGCGGCCTGTCGGTTACCTTCTGCCGGAACGTCACCGACATCGATGACAAGATCCTGCGGACGGCGAGCGCAGAGCACAGTGAATGGTTCGCAGTAGCAGAACGCAACCAGCGCGCGTTTACCCGTGCCTACGACGTGCTTGGCTGCCTGCCGCCCGATGTCGAGCCACGTGCGACCGGCCATGTACCCGAGATGATCGTGCTGATCCGACGGCTGATCGAGACCGGTCACGCCTACCCGGCCGGCGGCGATGTGTATTTCAGCGTCTGCTCCGACGACAGCTACGGCGCGCTGTCCGGCCAGCGGCTCGAGCACATGCGCCCGGCCGACGACACCGACGGCGACAGTGCCAAGCGCGACCCGCGCGACTTCGCGCTGTGGAAGGGCCACAAGCCGGGCGAGCCGGCCTGGGAGACGCCGTGGGGTCCTGGCCGACCTGGCTGGCACCTGGAGTGCTCGGCGATGGCCACCAAGTACCTGGGCGCGACGTTCGACATTCACGGCGGCGGGCTTGACCTGGTCTTCCCGCACCACGAGAACGAGCTCGCCCAGTCCCGCTCGGCCGGTGACGGCTTCGCCAGGTACTGGCTGCACAATGGCCTGGTCCGGCTCGGCGGGGAGAAGATGAGCAAATCGACGGGCAACTTCCTGCTCGTCGACGTGATGGTGACCAAGGTGCGGCCGATCGAGCTGCGCTACTACCTGGGCGCGGCGCACTACCGCTCGGAGATCGACTACTCGCCCGAGGCCCTAGCCGAGGCGGCAGCCGCCTACCGGCGGATCGAGGGCTTCGTAATCCGGGCCGCTGAGACCGCGGGGGAGAGCCCGCATGCCGGTCCTGAGGGACTGCCAGGCGCCGCGGCTGGCCTGCCGGTGGCGAGCAGCCTGCCTGCCGCGTTCGCCGCCGCACTTGACGACGATCTCGGTGTGCCGCAGGCGCTGGCCGTGGTGCACGAGGCGGTCAGGGAGGGCAATACTGCCCTGGCTGCCGGGGACACCGCCGGAGCGGGCAAGCAGGCGGCCTCGGTCCGGGCCATGCTGGCGGTGCTCGGACTCGACCCGTTCGCGGCGCCGTGGGCCGACAGCGCCGACGCTGGCCTGCGGGATGTGGTCAGTGCGCTGGTCGGCGTCGCGCTGGAGCAGCGGCAGGCCGCGCGCGCACGCAAGGACTATGCGGCCGCTGACTCGATCAGGAATCAGCTGCTGGCAGCCGGGATCGTGGTCGAGGACACCCCGGCCGGGCCTCGCTGGGAGCTAGCCAGATGACACGGCGGGAGCTAGCCAGATGATACGGCGGGAGCTAGCCAGATGATACGGCGGGAGCTAGCCAGATGATACGGCGGGAGCTAGCCAGATGATACGGCGGGAGCTAGCCAGATGAGCGGCGGCAAGGGCGGCGGTAAAGCCAAGCCTGGCCCGGGCGGCAGGACCAAGTCAGGTAAGCCACGGCCAGGCACCGGCGGCTACGGCAAGCGCAAGCTGGAGGGCAGGGGCCCGACGCCGGCCGCAGAGATGCGGACCGGCCACCCGGCTCAGCGCCGGGCCGCCGCGGCCTCGAGGTCGGCCGCGCGGGGAACCGGGTCGGCGCGACCGGAAGACGCGCGGGATTCCGGCGACGCGCTAAGGCCCGCGTCCGGGCCCAGGTCGGCGTCGGGACCCGGGTTGGCGTCGGGACCCAGGTTGGCGTCGGGACCCAGGTTGGCGTCGGGACCCGGGTCGGCGTCGGGACCCGGGTCGGCGTCGGGACCCAGGTTGGCGTCGGGACCCGGGTCGGCGTCCGGACCCAGGTCTGCGGCCTGGCCTAAGTCCGGGTCCACCTCCAGGTCAGCGCCCAGATCAGGCAACGCGGCGAGATCCGGCCAGGCCGAGCAGAGGTCGGCGGGGGAACGGGGATTGCGCGGTGCGAGCCGTTTCGCCGCTAATGGCAAGGGAGCAGGCAGCGCGGCTGAGCTTGTGGCCGGCCGCAACGCGGTGCTGGAATCCTTGCGTGCCGCCGTGCCGGCCCAGGCGCTGCATGTCGGACCTCGGCTCGATCCGGACGAGCGGATCAACGAGGCGATCAAGCTGGCCGCCGACGCCGGGATCCCGGTGGTCGAGGCCGGGCGGTCCGAGCTTGACCGGCTGACCGGGGGTGCGGTGCACCAGGGGCTGGCGCTGCGGATCCGGCCTTATGCCTACGCGCATCCCGATGACCTCACCGCGACCGCGTCAGTGTCCGGGCACGAGCCGCTGATCGTCGCCCTGGACGGGGTCACCGATCCGAGGAACCTCGGTGCCGTGGTGCGGTCGGTGGCCGCGTTCGGCGGGGACGGCGTGCTGATTCCGGTGCGGCGCTCGGCCGGGGTGACCGCCGGAGCCTGGAAGGCCTCGGCTGGGGCGCTGGCCAGAGTGCCGGTCGCCCAGGCGCCCAACCTGGCCCGCGCCCTGGCCGCCTACGCCGAAGCCGGACTGTTCGTGGTCGGCCTGGACGCCGATGCGCCGGACGACATCGGCTCGCTCGCACTGGCCGACGGCCCCCTGGTACTGGTGATCGGCTCCGAGGGCAAGGGCCTGTCCCGGCTGGTCACGCAGCAGTGCGACCTGGTCGTCAAGATTCCGATCAGCGGCGCGGAATCGCTGAATGCCGGGGTTGCTGCGGGGATCGCGCTCTACCAGGTGTCTATGCTGCGGGCGGGCGAGCCCGGATAGCCGTGGCAGCAGAACCGGGAGGCGCAGACCGGTCCTGGCCAGCCAGGGACGAGCAGGCTCGGGTCGATGAGGCCCGGACCGCGAGGATGGCGCTTGCCGACTTCCTGCGGGACAGCGTGGGAATAGACGAGCCGGTCGAGGCTGCGTTCCGCCAGGTGCCCAGGCACCTTTTTGTTCCGGAGCGGGCGGCACCGCTGGCGTACTCCGATGAGTCCGTGGTGGTGAAAGCCGGTGCCGACGGGACGCCGCTCAGCTCGTCGTCGCAGCCGACCATGATGGCGATCATGCTGAACCAGCTCGGGCTAGAGCGCGGCCACCGGGTGCTGGAGATCGGCGCCGGAACTGGCTACAACGCCGCCCTGATGGCGCACATCGTGGGCCAGACCGGCAACGTGGTCACGGTCGACATCGACGCGGAACTGACCGCGCGTGCCAGCGCCAGTCTGACCGCCGGCGGATACGGGCAGGTGCGGGTCCACTGCGCCGACGGCGCGAGCGGCTTCCCCGGTCACGCTCCGTATGACCGGATCATCGCGACCGTGGGGGCCTGGGACATCGCGCCGCAGTGGCTAGAGCAGCTGGCGCCAGGCGGCCGGATCGTACTGCCGCTCTCGGTCCGCGGCGTGCAGCTGTCGGTCGCGCTTGATCGTGCCGACGGATACCTGGCCAGCACGTCGGCGGTGTGGTGCGGATTCATCCGGATGGCAGGCGCGCTGGCCGGGCCCGAGACGATCCTTCCGGCCGGGCCGCAGCCAGGCATGCGATTCGGGACTGACGACGGACGCCCGTTGGATCCCGACGCGGTTTACGCCGCGCTGAACGGGCCTGCCGTCGTGGTCGCCGCCGAACTGCCGGAGGTGACCAGGACCGAGCTGGGCGACGCCGATCTGTGGCTGACGATGGTCGAGCCTGAGCTGCTGCGAGTGAGCGTGCACCGAGGCGGCGCACCAGGTCAGGCAGCCGGCCCGGCGCAGCCGTTCTACGGACTGGCCGAGGTAGCCAAGCCCGACGGCAGGCTAGGAATCGCCGCGGTCACACTCGGCCCGGTGGACGCCGACCAGGAGCAGGCGGGCGCGGTGGACGCCGGCCCGGAGGAGGCGGGCGCTGCGGGGTCCGGAGCTGCGTTGCTGATCCGCGGCTATGGGCCGTACGGGACCGAGCTCGCCAGCTATCTGGCCGCACGAGCCGGGACGTGGCACCGGCTTGGTCGGCCAGGCATCGCCAGCCTGCGGCTGCGGGTCTATCCGCCCGCCGCCGAGGTTACTGGCGATCTGGTTGTCCGCCGGCCATGCAGCACCCTGGTGCTCGGCTGGCGCTGACGAGCTAAGCCCCGTCGGGCTGTAGTGCCCGCAGCCCTGCGTCGGCAAGGCTGACCGCAGGCGCGGCCGGATCAGGTCCGGTCATCCGGATCGACCGGGATAGCCGTCTGGCCATGCGATCCTTGGCAGCGTGCTCTCCAGCCAGGTGCTCCCTGACCGGCGAGAGGCGGCTGAGCGGCACCGGCGGGATGACTGTCTCGCGCTCGCCTGGCGCCAGCTCGGGTAGCGCGAGGACCGGTCCGGCGATCAGCGGATCGGGCTGGCCGACGATGTCATGCCGTTTGTCGCCATAGTCAAAAAGCGACAGAACATACCGCATTGCCTCGACCCTCGCGCGCCGCTTGTCATTGCTCCTGATCACCGTCCACGGCGCCTCAGGAATGTCGGTGCAGGAGAACATGGCCTCCTTGGCCCGGGTGTACTCATCCCACTTGTCCAGTGAAGCGAGGTCGACCGGACTGAGCTTCCAGCGCTTGACCGGGTCGACCTGGCGGTCGATGAAGCGGCGCAGCTGCTCGGTGCGGGTAACCGAGAACCAGAACTTCACCACCGTGATGCCGTCGCCGACCAGTTCCCGCTCGAACTCAGGAACGTCGCGCAGGAACTGGGCGTACTCCTCAGGCTGGCAGAACCCCATCACCTGCTCGACGCCTGCCCGGTTGTACCAGGACCGGTCAAACATCACGATCTCGCCTGGCGCGGGCAGATGCGGCAGGTAACGGCGCAGGTAATTCTCACCCTGCTCGTGCTCGGCCGGCTTTTCCAGGGCCACGATCCGCGCACCGCGCGGGTTCATGTTCTCGGTGAACCGCCGGATGGTGCCACCTTTTCCCGCGGCATCCCGGCCCTCGAAGACGATCAGTACCCGGTCACCCGAGGCCTTGACCGATCGCTGCAGCTTAAGCAGCTCGATCTGGAGTGCGCGCTTGACGGAACCGTATTCCTTCTTGGCCATCCGCTCCGGGTACGGGTAGTTCTCCCGCCAAGGCTTGATGCCGGTCCCGTCCATCAGGATCAGGGCGCTGCGTCCGTTCTTCTTGCGCGTGACGGTGAGGCCTAGCTCGGCGGCCAGCCGGTCAAGCAGCGCACAGGTATCCGCGTCGGGCAACTGCTGCGCTCGGTCAAGCCCAGCCATCACCGCGCTCACGCCCGCCCCCGTTTCTGTCTTGCCGACAGCTCCCCCGAGCTGATGCCCAGCACTAGGTCAAGCAACGCCCAGCCGCCGGCCATCTGCTGCCAGCGGAAGCAGCCACCCCGCCCGGTGCCACGTCTGGCGCGGGAGAACCGCGCGAAACGTGAAGTTGAACAACGGGCGAATAGATACCCATGAAGATCACACACACACCTGATCACAGGCACGCCCGCCGCCGGAGTGCGGCTGCACGAACCGCAATCCCCGCGCCGCGCGGCGCAGTGCCCGGCGTCGCGTCGCGCAGCGCCCGGCGCCGGGCCGTGGCGCGGCGGAGCGCAATCCCGGCAACGCGCCGCAACCCGAAGCTGGCGATAAGCGTCAAGACACTGGAATAGTTTGCTTTACCGGGTGTACCGGATGACCCGGCCGATGAGGACGAATCGATTGGGGCGGCAGATGGGGCAGGGAACACGGCGGTGGCTGATTGGCCTCGGCACCGCGGCAGTGGTCGGGACATCGGTTCTCGGCCAGGCCCAGCTGGCGGGTGCGGCAAGCGCCAGGCCGGGGACGCGGCTAGCTTCAGGTCAGGTCAGCTCTAGCGTCCTAGCCCACCGCCAAGTGCCTGGCTCGGTGTACGTGCCGACCAATCAGTACCTGGTGTTCGGCGATCGCGGCCCCGCGGTGCGGGCACTGCAGGAGCGACTGAACTTCCTGCACTACTACCCGGGCAAGATCGACGGCTATTTCGGCTGGGCCACAATGGAGGCGGTCTGGGCGTTCAAAGAGGTCCAGACCGGCACTTGGCGGCCCGGGAACCCCAATATCGTCGGCCCGACCATGCAGCGCCTGCTGCTTCATCCGCGGCTGCCCAAGGTGCTGTTCCCGCACGGAGGCCGATCTCGGATCGAGATCAACAAAAGGACCGAGGTACTGGTCGTCTACCAGTACACCACCAAGATCGTGCTGATCAGCCATGTCTCCACGGCGGACTACAGCCGTCCCGACGGCACTGGCTGGGTCACGCCGGACGGCCGCTACCGTGCCTGGGAGTACCTGCCTGGCTGTGTGCCCGACGCGACCTTCGGTGGCTGCCTGTACAACCCGGTCTTCTTCATCGGCACCGCGTTCGCGATTCATGGCATGCCCAATCCGACCCAGACCTTCAGCTACGACGGCGTGCCGCTTAATCCGGCGTCGCATGGCTGCGTGCGGATCCCGATCGACGTCTCGCTGATCCTGCATAAGCTGATCCGGGTCGGGCCCACCAGCGGATCGCCGATCTACATCGCTGGCCCGGCCGCTCTGTCCTGGCCATGATCGGCCTTGTCCTGGCCATGATAAGCGCGCTGGACGGTTCCGCCTGAACGGGTGCCCAGAGCAGATACCCAGCAGTGGCGCTGCGCCGGTGATGTGCCCGGTGGCAACGCCTGAAGGGCGGCGCACGGCTGGCGGTAGAATCTGCTCCGCGATCTACTTGGGCTGGGTTTGGGGTGGGCTGGATGGGACGTTCTGCGCTAGTAACCGCGGTTGCCGTGGTGCTGACCGGTGGGCTTGCGGCGTGCGGAAAGCGCGAGTAGCGGCGGCGGTGCGTCCGGCAGCCCGAGTGCCTCCACCGTCAGCTGCACCAAGGCGGGCATCGCCCACGAGTTGTTCAAGAGCGGCGCGCTGACCGTGGCCACCGACAACCCGGTCTACCCGCCCTGGTTCGTGAACAACACCCCGACGAACGGCAAGGGATACGAGAGTCCGGTCGCCTATGCCATCGTGGCCCAGCTCGGTTTCTCGAAATCCGAGGTGACCTGGGTGCACGAGCCGTTCAGCAGCGCTTACGGCCCTGGACCCAAGTCCTTCGACTTCGACATCAACGAGGTGTCCTACACCCCGCGGTGAGCCACCGCCGTGACCTTCTCGAACAGCTACTACCCGGTGCAGCGGTCGATCGTGGCCCTGAAGGGCACGCCGATCGTGACCAAGCACTCGCCATCGCAACTGAAGACCTATCCGTCGGTGAGCACTACGGCCTGGTCTTTCACCTGGGTAACCCGCTGGTGGCCTGCGTGAACAAGGCGATTGCCACGCTGAGGTCGAACGGGACCCTGACGGCGCCGACGAAGCGCTGGCTGGGCATCTACACGAGCTTCCTGACGATTCAGCCCTGGCCGCGGCCGGCCGCGGCCGCCAGGCTCTGCATGGATGACAGCCGGTCAGAACCGCCGGTCGACCCGCTCGTCGGCCTTCAGGGGCTCACCCCGCGCACGGTCGGTGTCCAATGGGAGCCGCCCGGCTCCTTCGCCACCGGGCGCGGGCCCCGGCTGTTCTCCGGCGGCGGCCGCAGTGGCACGATCATCTCCACGGCCAGCACGATCGTGGTGCTCGGCATCTTCCTGGCGATCTTCCTACTTGCGCCCGGCGCCCGCGCGGTCGAGCACCCGTTCTTCAACCCGACCGACATGTGGCAGGGTCGGCAATCCGCGGGCGGGCTGTTACTCTGTCGGCGCTGCGATCTGGCTGAACATCAGGATGTTTCTCGTCGCCGAGGTGCTCATACTGGCGTTCGCCCTGCTGCTTGCGCTGATCAGGCAGTCGACCCACCCGGCGTTGTTCCCGGTCCGCCTGCTCGGCACCGGCTACGTCGACTTCTTCCGCGACGTCCCGCTGATCCTGGTGATCTTCGCGCTCGGCCTTGGCGTTCCCGCGCTCAGCCTGCCGGTCATCTCGACTCAGCCGGACGATGTCCACGGCGTGGCGGCGCTCGTGCTTTCGTACTCGGCATACGTGTCCGAGGTCTACTGAGCCGGCCTGAACTCGGTGCACCAGAGCCAGGTCGCCGCTGCGCGGTCGCTCGGCCTCCCGCAGGGCGCGGCGCGGCGGTACGTCGTCCTGCCGCAGGCCATCAGGAACATCATCCCGCCGCTGCTGAACGACTTCATCAGCCTCCAGAAGGACACCGCGCTTGTCGGGACCCTGGGCGTGATCGAGGCCAACAAGGCGGCGGGCATCTACAGTGAGACAATCTTCAACTTCTCCAGCTTCACCTTGGCGGCGGTCCTGTTCCTGATCCTGACTATCCCGCTGGCCAGGTTCACCGACCGGCTGATCGAGCGGGACAGGCGCCGCCGCCTGGCCGACGGTACCCGGTGACCGCGCGGCAAGGAACCGCCGGCGGCTCGCCCTGGGGTGAGCCCGCCGAGGCGATCAGGGTCGAGGAGCTGCACAAGTCTTTCGGCGCCAACGAGGTGCTGAAGGGTGTCAACCTCTCGGTCGCCCCGCACGAGGTGATCTGCCTGATCGGCGCGTCCGACTCGGGCAAGTTGACGCTGCTGCGCTGCGTCAACCTGCTTGAGCCGATCGACTCGGGACGGTTCAGCCTGCCCTGCCAGGAGATCACCGGGCCGACCATCGACCAGAATCTGGTGCGCCGCCAGATCGGGATCGTGTTTCAGGCATTCAACCTGTTCCCGCACATGAACGTGCTGCGGAACGTCACGCTCGCCCCGACGAAGGTGCTCGGCATCCCGGCGGCGGAGGCGGCTGAACAGGCGCGGGCGCTGCTCGACCGGTTCGGCCTGATCGACAAGCAGCTGGACTACCCTGACCGGCTCTCCGGCGGCCAGCAGCAGCGGGTCGCGATCGTCCGCGCGCTGGCCATGCGGCCGCAGATCATGCTGCTCGACGAGGTGACAAGCGCGCTCGACCCCGAGCTCGGGCCGAGGTGCTCGAGGTGATCAGCGAGCTCGCGGCGGCCGGCATGACCATGCTGATCGCTACCTATGAGATGGGCTTCGCCCGCGACATCGCCAGCCGGGTGTGCTTCATCGAAGAGGGCCGGATCATCGAGGACGCGCCGCCGGCCGAGCTGTTCACCGAGCCGAGGGATGAGCGGACCCGCCGGTTCCTGCGGCGCATCGTCGACGCCAAGCGCCTGTGAAGGGATGTGCTCCGTCTACCGCGCGATGCGATGACATGAAGTGAGCCGCGGGCGAGCGGATCCGCGGCTCGCTGCTTCGAGGATCTGAGTTAGAAGGGGAAGGTCCCGACCTCGCCCTGACAGACATCAGGATTCAGCAGCGTCCAGGTCTGCGCCGGGTGAATGTAGTTGTAGATCTGAACATACGAGTCACCGCACTGGAATAGTGCGGTGTTATTCACTTCGGTGTAGTGTCCCACCCATGAAGGCTTGAATGTATAGTTCGTGAACGGTGCTGGATTGATGGACTTTTCTGCGTTGTTGATATACCATCCGCCAGAACCTCCGCATTTCGCTGGATTAGTTGGCCCATTCACTCCGGCGCGCATCCCTGCGGGACCCTTTAGCTGGTATGTTCCGCTAGGGTCGATCATGGTCCATCTCTCGACGTAGCTTTGCAGATTGATGAGCCGGGCTGAACCCACGGTGCAGACGAGGAAATTCTGGGTCAGGCAGGTCTGGAACGTGTAGCCACCGTCATCCGCGCAGTAGCTGCTGTTGTCTGCTGGGATGCTGCCCGCCGGACCGTTGGGATGGCCGGGTAGATGGAACCTTGCCACGACCGTGATACTGCCTTGCGTGATACGGCCATGTGTGACGTATTTGCCATACTCGAATGTCATAAATGGCGCGAGCTTGGCGGATACCGGATGCGGACTGGCGGCACCTGTGCTGGCGCTGGCCGCCACCGCGGTGAAGGTGCTGAGGGCTAACGTCGCTGCGGCAGCTATCGTTACCGCCGCCGTCTTTCGGCGAAGTACCTGGAACATGTTGCTCCCTTTTCATGCCGTTTGTAATGGATACGCGTGATGGGCAACGCTACGGATCCGGCCCGACGGCTGGCAGAGAACAGAGTCAGTTCACGCCGGGACCAAGGTCCTGGCGCGCCGCTGCCGGGATCGGGTAGCTGGACGGTGTGCTGCTCAGCGGTGTCCGCGCTCCTGTCCCAGACGCCGGTGTCTCGCTATAGTCCTGCAAGACGCATGAACTCCTGCGGTACTCACCTATAGGAGGATGTCCCTTGCTTAATTTCTCCCGAAGCTTGCCCCGAAAAAGACTGGCGGCAGTGCTCGCTTCGGCGCTGATGCTGGCCGGATTCGTCACGGCGGCAGGTTCGGTCGCGGCCTCAGCCGGACCGGTGACCTGCCCTAGCCCGATCGTCCCAGGGGACACCGTCCTCTGCGGCTCGCTGACCAGCGGCGCCACCTACCTGATCGAGGTCCCGGCGCAGTGGAACCACACGCTGTTCCTGTACAGCCATGGCTATGTTGCCCCCGGGTCGAAAAATCCGGCGCAGGACGTCGGCGAGCCGGCGACCGGCGGCTGGCTGCTCACCCACGGCTTCGCGCTGGCCGGCTCGTCGTACTCGACCACCGGCTGGGCGATCGCCCAGGCGCTGCCCGATCAGATCGCCACGCTTGACTTGTTTGACCAGCAGGTCGGCGTGCCTGCGCAGACGATCGCGTGGGGCCACTCGCTCGGCGGGATCATCACCGCCGGCCTGATCCAGACCTACCCGCAGCGGTTCTCCGCCGCGCTGCCGATGTGCGGCGTGCTCTCCGGCGGGGTGGCGACCTGGAACACCGCGCTGGATGCGGCGTTCGCGTTCCAGCAACTGGTCGATCCGTCGGTGACCCTGGTCCACATCACCGACCCGGGCGGCAACCTGACCGGGGCCGAGGCCGCGGCGTTCGCCGCCCAGGCCACGCCGCAGGGGCAGGCGCGGCTAGCGCTGGCAGCCGCTCTCGGCGACACGCCAGGCTGGTTCACCACCGGGACGCCCGAGCCGGCGCCGACCGATTACTCCGCGCAGGAGGCCAACCAGTACCTGTGGGACAGCGAGGTGGACTTCCCGTTCATCTTCGCCTTCCGGGCCGAGCTTGAGGCGCGGGCCGGCGGCAACCCGTCCTGGAATACCGGGGTGGACTACTACCGGCAGCTGGCCAGGTCGGCCGACCGCCAGGAGGTCATCGCGCTGTACCAGGCCGCCGGGCTGAGCCTGAGCGCCGATCTGCGCACGCTGAGCCGGGCGACGAGGATCTCGGCCGACCCGAATGCGGTCAACTACCTGACCGACAACATCACCTTCAACGGCCAGATCTCGATCCCCGTGCTCACCATGCACACCACCGGTGACGGGCTTGTGGTCCCGGAGAACGAGCAGGCCTACCAGAGCGTCGTCCGCCAGGCGGGCCGGTCGCACCTGCTCCGCCAGGTCTTCGTGAGCCGGGCCGGGCACTGCCAGTTCACGCCTGCCGAGACGATCACCGCGGTGCAAGTCCTGCTGCACCGGCTGAACACCGGCCACTGGGACTCGGACTCGCTCACTCCGGCGAGCATGAACGCCGCGGCCGCGACGCTGCCGGCCTTCGACAACCCGCTGCCGCCGGCCTTCATCCTGTTCGACCCGACCAGGTACCTGCGGCCGTTCAACCTGGATCCGAAAATCGTCGGCTAGCTGATCGGCGGTTAACTGCGACCTGGGCGGTGCGGAGTCTTCCGCACCGCCCAGTCTCGTCTGGTGCGCCGCTATCGCCGCCCCGACCCTGGTCGGCCGGTGGCAGCCCGGCCGGTTACGCGCCGCGCTTGAGCGGGCCGAGCTTGAGCAGCCGCCACCAGGTCAGGCACGAGTAGAAGGCGAACAGCGCCACCATCGCGCCCACGTCGATCAGCCAGGCACGCGAGGTGTGGTTCCAGATGGGGTCGGCGTTGTGCTGAGCGCTGAAGCCGCCGATCGTGTTCAGGTTGACGGTCGCCGCGTTCGCGGCGAAGCCCCACCGGGACGGTGTCAGCCAGGCGACCTCCTCGATCCCGACCTTGCCGTGGATCGCGAAGATCCCGCCGGTGGTGACCACCTGCACCATGACCAGCAGGAAGACCAGCGGCATGGCCCGCTCCGCCGTGCTGACCACCGACGACACGAGCAGGCCGATCGCCATCGAGGTGACCCCCACCAGGGCCACCGCCAGCATGACCTCGACCAGCGGTATCGGCAGGAAGGCTCCCTTGGGCGGGAACTTCGTCCCGTACATCCCGACGACCACGAGCAACATGGCCTGGAACGCGCTGATCACCCCGAGCACGATCAGCTTGGAGCAGAGGTATGCCCCGGCGGATAGGCCGGCGGCTCTCTCCCGCGCGTAGATCGGCCGTTCCTTCACCACCTCCCTGACGGAGTTCAGCGCTCCGGCGAAGCACGCGCCGAGGATGAGGATGAGCAGCACCGATTGAGCGCCGGTATTGACCCCGCCTGGCGGCGCGCTGAACCCGCCCTTGAGCGGGAACAGCCTGACCATCAAGCCCAGGCCGACGACGACACCGATGAGCAGGGCGAGGAAACCCCGGTCGGACGAGAGCACGGCCATGTAGCGGCGGACCATCGTGGACATCTGCGCGAGCCGGTTGCTGGTAGCGGGCGGAGGCGGTGCCACCGGCCGCGGTCCCCTGGCGCGGACGGCGCCGGCCCCTTCCATGCCAGCCACGACGTACTGCTGGTAGTAGGGCGATCTGCGGTACTCGCCCGCCCAGTCGCGGCCCGGATCGGCCTCGAACGCCTGGAACACCTCGGCCCAGCCCGGCTGGTTGAAGTGCTTGAGGCCATCCCTTGGCGCGCCGAAGTAGGCGATCTTGCCACCGGGCACCAGGACAAGCAGCCGGTCGCACAGGTCCAGGTTGGCGACCGAGTGGGTGACCACGATGACGGTGCGGCCGTCGTGCGCCAGGTCGGCCATCTGCTCCATGACCGACTTGTCGAGCCCGGGATCCAGGCCGGAGGTCGGCTCGTCCAGGAAAAGCAGCGACGGCTTGGTCATCAGCTCGAGCGCGACGTTCACTCGCTTCTGCTGGCCACCGGACATGGCCGCGGTCTTGGTCTCGGCGTGTTTGGTCAGCGCCAGCTCGGCGAGTACCTCGTCGATGCGGTGCATCCGCTCGGCCTTGCTGGTGTCCCGCGGAAATCTCAATTCAGCGGCGTAACCAAGCGCACGACGGGCTGTCAGCTGGGTATGCAGGATGTTGTCCTGCGGGACAAGCCCGATCCTGTTCCTGAGCTCGGCGTAATGCGTGTACAGGTCGCGGTCGTCATAGAACACGTTGCCCTGAGTCGCCGGGGCGATCCCGGTGAGCGCGCCGAGCAGGGTCGACTTGCCTGCGCCGCTCGGCCCGATCACGCCCATCAGGCAGCGCTCGCCGAGCGGGAAGGTGACATGGTCGAGCAGCACCCGGCCGCTGGGCAGCGTGTAAGTCAGGTCCATGGCGATGTAGGAGATGTCGCCGGTGTCAAGGAATTCCTGCAGTTCGTTGCCGACCAGCCGGTACGTGGCCGGCCCGATGGCGATGGTGTCCCGCTCGGTGACCGGCGCTGAACCGACCCGCTGGCCGTTAACGAAGGTGCCGTTGTGGCTGTTCAGGTCGACGATGGTGTACCCGCCGCGCGGGTCCTTGCGCAGCTCGGCGTGATACCTGGAAACGCCCAGATCCGCGACCACCACCTGGTTGTCGGCTGCCCGCCCGATCCGCAGCAGGGTGCTTGGCAGCTGCATGATCGCGCTTGGCATTCGCTCCATGCTGAGCCGGGAGGGTGGCGACGCCGGAATGCCCTGACCACCGTTCGGCGGCATGCCAGGCCACGCTGGGGCACCGGGGCCTCCGGGTCCGCCAGGACCTGGGCCGACCGGCACGCCGACGCCAGCGGCGGCGTTGGCTGGCAGCCGGGGAACGGCGGGATTCCGCGGCGCTGCCGCCGGAGCGGGCTGGACCCGCGGTTGCGCGGCCTGCGCGGGCGCGGCCTGGGCCTGCGCGTACCGGGTCGGCTGCGGCCCGGCGGCTGGCTGCGCAGCCGGGCGCTGCACCGCGGTGACGGAGCAGGACATGGCCGGCCCGTCGTCCGGATGCCCGAGCCGGACCGAGCACGATCCGGAGATGACGATCCGCTGAACCCGGTCGCGCCCCTGGAACGTTCCATTGGTGGATCCGACGTCCTCGTACAGCCACGTGGGCCCCTCTAGCCTGAGGACGGCATGGCGCCAGGACACCCGGGAGTCGTTGACAACGATGTCGGATTGCGGGTCGCGGCCGATGTAATAGCTGCGTCCGGCGGGCAGCGTGCGCTCCGCGTCCGGCGTCCGCACAACCAAGGTGGGACCGGCGTCGGGCGAGTGGGCGTACTGAGGCGTCATGGAGTAACTGTAGAACGCTTTGGGGCGCGAATGTATCGGGCTTTTGGTGCCGTTCAGGCCGAGCTACCGGGCCGGTCAGGGCTGCTATGTCGTAGGAAATTCTCATAGGTTGGGCGGCAGTCAAGGCAATCTCGAAAGTTCGCTCTCTTCTCGTGGGCGGATAGCGGGCGCTGGAGGCGTGGTGAGCGAGAGGTTTTACCCGGATGGCAGCGCCTTAACCAGCCTCGCGCCGGGGTCACGGCTCTCCGGTTACCTGCTTGAGGAGCAGATCGACCGCCGACGAGCAGGAGCCATCCGTTCCCCTCGGCTCCGAGCAGCCGCCCCGCACACCCCGGTCCGGACGCCGCGACCGCCGCCGCCGCCCCGCCGCGGGGCGGGCGGCGACTCGAACGGCAGCACCTACCTGTGGCGTGCGGCGTGATCTCGGCCGACATCCAGCCAGTAGCTAGCTTGCGGTAGGCACGGTCAAACCGGATACTTGGAACGCCCACACGCGACTGACGTACCTGGTCTGCGCATTACCCCAATGTTCGGTCCAGTCGGAACTGGCGGAAGATGGGAGCAACGGGCGGAACGCAATCGGTGGAGGCATGGTGAGCGAGGATTTCCCCTCGGCGGCAACCGGATTCGTCGCGGGCTCGCGAATCGCCAGCTATCTGCTTGAGGAGCAGATCGGCCAGGGTGGTATGGCCGTGGTATTCCGGGCACACGATGAGCGGCTTGACCGCCAGGTGGCGCTGAAGATCCTGGCCCCGGCCCTGGCGGCCGACGAGGCGTTCCGGCAGCGGTTCATCAGGGAATCGCGGGCGGCCGCTGCGGTCGACGATCCGCACATCATCCCGGTGTTCGAGGCCGGCGAGGCAAGCGGCGTGCTGTTCATCGCGATGCGCTACGTCCGTGGCGGTGACGTGCGGTCGCTGATCACCAGGTTCGGGCCGCTGCCGCCGGCCCGGGTGGCCGAGATCGTCTCGCAGGTCGCCTCTGCGCTGGACGCGGCGCACGGCCGCGGCCTGGTGCACCGCGATGTGAAGCCCGCCAACATACTGCTCGACGCGAGCGGGGGCTTCGGCCGGCCGGATCACGTGTACCTGTCCGACTTCGGGCTGAGCAAGGCTTCCCTGCAGGCCAGCGGCCTGACCGGAACAGGGACCTTCCTCGGCACGCTGGACTACATCTCGCCCGAGCAGATCGAGGGCAAGCCGGTCGACGGCCGGGCCGATGAGTACGCGCTCGCCTGCGCGGCCTTCGAACTGCTCTGCGGCGCACCGCCGTTCCAGCGCGAAGAGGCGATGGCCGTGATGTACGCGCAGCTGTCGGAGCCGCCGCCGGCGCTGACCAGCCGCCGGCCCGATCTTCCGCCAGCCGCTGACCAGGTCTTCGCTAAGGCGCTCGCCAAAGCCCCGGCGAGCCGTTATGCAAGCTGCCGGGAGTTCTGCGACGCCCTGCGCGAGGCGTTCGGGATCAGGCCGTACGACTCAGGGCCAGGCGCCACCCCCGGCGCGGACCGGCCGCACACCGAGGTCGCCGCCTGGCATGCTGCGTTGGCGTCAGGGGCCGGCGGGGCTGCCGTGGCATCCGGTCCCGCTCCGGCCGGTTCCGCTGGAACCGGTCCCGCTCCGGCCGGTTTCGGTGCGGCCGGTTCTGGTGCCGCCGGTTCTGGTGCGGCGGGTTCTGGTGCGGCTGGGGCCGCAGGCGCTGCCAGAGCCGCAGGGAACGGACCTCGCGTCGCCCCCATCCACGGCGACTCAAGCCCCGACACCCAGTTGGCGCCGCAGCGGCACACCACACCCGGGCTGACCGAGGCGCACTGGTCGGCCGATCGGGTCGGTCAGCCCGATGTGGGGCGCCGACGGCGCTCGCCGCTGGTGCTGGTGGCCGTGCTGGTGCTGGTGATCGTGCTCGGCGGCGGCGGCGCCTACCTGGCGCTGCGCGGTGGCGGGAAGACCGCCGTGCACCACAACACCGTGCATAATCTGTCGCTGCCAGGCGCGAGTAGCGCCGTTGCGGCCGGGAAGATGCTGACCGTCCCGAACAATCTGGTGACCGTCCAGACCGGCAATCCGTTCGGCGTCCTGGTCGCACCCGACGGCAAGGTCATCTTCGCGGTATCGCCGCACCACCTGAACGTGCTTGTCCTCGGCTCGGGGATGACTGTGGTCAGGCAGTACGGCTATCAGATCACCAACAGCGGCCTGTCGGCCAAGGGCATCGCGATGACCAGCGACGGTAAGTACCTGCTGGTGGCGGCCGGCAACGAGGTCATCGTGCTGAGCCTCGCCGACGCCGAGCAGGGCCTGAGCAGCGCCGGCGTCGGCACGCTGACCGTGCCAAACGCCCCGAATGGCGCAGGCGCGGTCGAGATCGCGCTGTCATCGGACAACAAGTACGCCTTCGTCACCCTGCAGTTCACCAACCAGCTGGCTGTCTTCAATCTGCAACAGGCGCTGAGCAGCGGCAACTTCGGTGCCACGGACTACGTCGGGTCGGTTGCCTTGCGTCCGCAGCCGGTCGGCATCGCCGTCGCGCCCGGCGGTCAGTCGCTGTACGTGACCAGCTACGGCTCACCGCAGAACGGACCGGCGGCCGAGGGCGTGGTCAGCGTGCTGAGCATCCCGAAGCTGGAGACCGATCCGGCCTCGGCAGTCCTCACTCGGCCGCCGGTCGGCTTCGGCCCGGCCAGGGTGATCGCATCGCCAGACGGAAATACGGTCTGGGTCACCGCGAGGGCCAGCAACTACCTGCTCGCCTTCAACGCGGCCCGGCTGGTCTCCGAGCCCACGAATGCGCTGATCGCCAAGGTTCCGGTCGGGCAGACGCCGATCGGGGAGATCCTGGTCCACGGCGGCGCGAGAATGATCGTCGCCGACACCGATATCAACAACACCTCGTCGACCGCGCACAATCTGGCGGTGGTGGACGTCGCGAAGGCACTGGCCGGGAAGCCCGCGCTGGTCGGCTACATTCCGAGCGGCGGATCCATGCCGCGCGAGTTCGCGCTGACTCCGGACGGCCGGTACCTGATTGTTTCTGACAATGGCTCTGCACAGATACAGATATTCGACCTGAGCAAGCTACCCTGATCTTTCTCGCCCAGGCGCGACTCCCCCGGCCGCGCGGCGAACCCAGTCACAGACCGGGAGGCGGTTGGCGTGTACGACTACCAGCAGACACCGCAATACCAGGCACCGCAGCCGCCGAAGCGCAGCAGGGGCCGCAAGGCGGTGATTTGGGTCGTCGTGGTGCTTGTCCTGCTGGTCGGCCTCGACTTCGGGGCCAAGGCATTCGCCGAAAGCGAGGCCGCGACGCAGATCCAGAAGCAGGGCTTCCCGAAGAAGCCGAGCGTGTCCATCGCCGGCTTTCCGTTCCTCACCCAGGTCATCACCCGGCACTTCGACCAGGTCACGATCTCCTCGTCCGATATTCCGGAGGGCCCGATCACGATCACGAGCCTCAACGTCGTCGCGCAGAACGTCCGGCTTAGCTCCAACTTCCAGAGCGGTACGGTTGGCCCGCTGCACGGGACGATCACGATCAGTCTCGGCGCGCTCGGTGACGCGCTGTCGGCGGCCGGGCCGCTGGCCGGGTTCCTCGGCGGCGGGTCAGGCGGCGGCCTGAAGATTCAGTCGGTCGGCAGCAACGAGGTACAGGGCAGCTTGAATCTGGTTGGCGGGTTCGTCAACGCGACAGCGACCTGGCGGGTCGTGACGGTCGGGCCGCACGAGATCGACCTGCAACTGGTGAGCAGCAGCGGCGTGCCGTCGCAGTTCGCGAGCGCGGCCAACAACATCAAGCTGCCGCTGGCGTCGCTGCCTGCGGGTCTCGAGCTGACCGGCGGGCTCAACTCCTCGTCGAACGGCATCGTCGCGACCGTCGGAGCGCAGAGCCTGTCGTTCTAGCCGATCGAAGATTTGACCGCAGCCCGTGGGGAGCCGGGCGCCATACCTGCGGTGCCGGCAGAGCCGGCCGCCACCCACTTTCGGGGCGGGGGAGTCGGCCGCCACGCCTGCGGTGCCGGCTGGCTGCGCAACGCCTAGCACCGCAGGCATGCCGTCCGCTCCCTTGATGCGGGCATCGGGCCTGACCAACCCGACTGGCGTGGTCATAGCGCGACCGGCGTGATCACGCTGGGGGCGGGGAGTTGCGGAGGTGGATGCGGTGCGGAGGGGCGTCGTGGTCAGGGTGGTGGCGGCTGCTCTCATTGCGGCTGGGGTGTGGCGGTCGGTGTGCTGGGCTTCGGTCGTCAGGCCAGCAGTCCGCGTCCGTCGGCCAGTCCGCGATCGGCCGCTGTGCGGCGGGTTGGCAGCGCTGAGCCGCCGGGGGCGGTGGCGGCGGTCCGGCTGCTGACGTCTGGGCGTGGGCGGAGTGCATTGACTCCGGAGCTGAAGGCGGTGCTGCCGGCTGGGCGGCTGTTCCCGGCGGGAACGGTGTTCGTCGCGGCGGCTGGCTCGTGGCGGCCGGCCGGGGTGTTCGCGAACCTGACCGGGACGCTGCGGGAACCTGGGCGGCTGCCGCAGCGGGCTGAGATCGGGTTGGTGCGGCGGGCGGTCGGTGGCTGGTCACCTTCGAGGAGATACTGCGATCCCGGGACCCGCTCACAGAGTTAATTCTGCCCACACCACCTTGTGCCGGCCACTGGTGCGCTGGCAGCCCCAGCGAGTGCTGAGGGCAGCCACGACGGTCAGGCCCCGCCCGCACTCGGCATCGACGTCGGCCTGCCGTGGTTCCAGGTCAAGCGGGTTCTGGTCCCAGGCTTCGATGACAAGGGATGTGCCGCCAGCCAGTAGCCGCAGAGTGACCGGAGGGCGCTCAGGAAGGACGACGGAGGCGTCCATCGCGTTCGTCATCAACTCGCTGACCAGCATTTGGGCGTCTTCGACCAGATCGCGCGGCAGTCCCCATTCCCTGAGCACGGCTGCCGCGTGCAGGCGGAAGCACGGGATCGCGGTGGGCAGCGGGGCAAGCTCAAGGGCGCTGATCAGACGCGGGGCGGTGTCAAGCAGCGGGCTGCCGTCGTCGCTGCTCGACTCGGTCAGCAACATCGACATTCCGCTGTCGAAACTGCCGATCGGGCTGGAAGTCAAGAGCCTCACGGTAACTCGGGCCGGCGTCACCGGA
>Ga0208565_1000151_pt1 | contig 57502 bp, 58 predicted proteins | sample Sb_taG_7_FD_187706 | JGI IMG/M metagenome (GOLD analysis project Ga0208565, IMG submission 187706) | Peat soil microbial communities from Weissenstadt, Germany - Sb_50d_2_FS metaG (SPAdes) (version 2) | ecosystem: Environmental > Terrestrial > Soil > Wetlands > Peat | place: Germany... | reverse complement strand
GTGGCTCCCTGGACCTGCAGCGCGGCCACCCGGGCCGCCGTAGCCGCCGCCAGGACCGCCGTAGCCGCCAGGACCGGTTCCAGTGCCGCCTGGGCCACCGGAGCCACCAGGACGACCGCCAAGACCACCGGGACCCGTAGGACGGCCACCAGTGCTACCAGGACCCGCGGGGCGGGCACCAGTGCTACCAGGACCCGCGGGGCGGGCACCAGTGCCGCCGGGACCGCCGGGACCAAGGGGAACCCCGGGACCGCCGGGACTGCCCGGGCGCCCGCTGCCGGCCGGACGTCCGGGACCAGCCGGATAGCCGCCGTCCGGGGGCCGCCGTGGCCGCGCCGGACGGACCGGTGGCAGGTTGGCCCACGGCGGCGGGTCCTCGTCGTCGCGGTCAGGACGGTAGGACCTGGCCGACGGGCGAGGCGGCAGGAACTCCTGCTCGGGCACGGCGCGCCTCCGGAATCGGGGTGCGGTACGTAATGGCGCGATACGCGAAACTGGGATCAGTACAGCGGAACTATAAACTGTGCTGCATTAAAAAGTTCGTGTTATTCAGATTCATGCGGCGGTTCTCGCCGTACCTTACGTGTACCGGCCGCTCGCACGGGCTCAACAGGCCCGTGCTCGCTAGCCGGTTCTGAATAACACTCACAGGCTACGGCGCCGGTGAGCACACCATGCCATCTCTCACCGTGACCAATTAGCCGGACAGTCCGGACGTCGCTGCCGGAGTCGGGCTCGATCGAGATCTCCAGGCGATCCTCGGCGAGACCTTCGGCCAGACCGGAGCCCCACTCCACGACCGTGACGGCGCTGGCCGCGTCGGTGTCGAGATCCAGGTCGTCCACCTCGCCGATGCTGCCGAGACGGTAGGCGTCCGCGTGCACCAGGGCCGGCCCGGGCCCGGCCACGACGGGATGCACCCGCGCGATGACGAAAGTCGGGGAGGTGACCGGGCCGCGCACGCCGAGCCCGGCGCCGATGCCCTGCACCAGCGTGGTCTTGCCCGCTCCGAGCGGCCCGGCCAGGATCACCAGGTCCCCCGCTCGCAGCAGCGCCGCGAGGCGGCACCCGAGGTCACGCATCTCCGAGTCCGTGGCGATCCGCATTTCAGCAGGCGGGAAACCCAGCTCGTTCGGCATATTCATTAGTGGGCACCGCCCGGATAGGTCCTCGGGACCCTAGCCCCGATGCCGGTGGCGATCTCGTAGGAGATGGTGCCGAGCGCCTCGCCCCACTCCTGTGCGGTGGGCTCGCCGTCGTCCCCGGGGCCGAACAGCACCACCTCATCGCCCGCCGCGGCCGGCTCGTCACCGAAGTCGACCACGAGCTGATCCATGCAGACCGTGCCCGCGATCGGCCAGCGGCGGCCGCGGGCGCTGACCAGCGGCAGCCCGGCCGCGGTCCGCGGCACGCCGTCCGCGTACCCGAGGGGCACCAGGCCGAGGGTGGTCTCGCGGGAGGTTACGTACCGGTGGCCGTAGGAGACGCCGGTGCCCGCGGGCACCCGCTTGACCATGGCCAGCCGGGCGCGCAGCGTCATCGCCGGGCGCAGCCACGACGGCGCGCCGCCGGGCAAGGTGGACAGGCCGTAGACGGCCCCGCCGAAGCGCACCAGGTCGAGCCGGGACTCGGGGATGGTCAGCGCGGCGGCAGTGTTGGCGATGTGCCTGACCTCGGGCGTGACGCCGGCCTTCTCGGCGAGCGCGACGGCGTCGGCGAACGCGGCGAGCTGGGCGGCGATCGACGGGTGCCCGGGGATGTCGGCGCAGGCGAAGTGCGACCACAAGCCCGTCACCCGCACCGAGCCGCGCGCCTCGGCGTCCAGGGCGGCCCGGATAAGCTCCGGCCAGTCCGCCGGGGTGGCGCCGCCCCGGCTCAGCCCGGTGTCGGCCTTGAGGTGCAGCCGGGCGCGGACGCCCACCCGGTCGGCCGCGGCCGCGATCTTCGCGGCGAACGCCACCGAGCCGGCCGTGAGATCCACGTCATGCCTGATCGCCTCGGTGGGATCGCCGAAGGTCATCAGGCAAAGCACGGGCGCGGTGATCCCCGCCTGCCGGAGCGCGACCGCCTCGGTCAGGTCGGCGACGCCCAGCCAGCTGGCCCCGCCGGCCAGCGCCGCCCGGGCGGCCGGGACCATGCCGTGGCCGTACCCGCTGGCCTTGACCACGGCCATCACCTGGCTGCCGCGCACCAGCTCGCACAGCGCCGCGACGTTCCCGGTGATCGCGCCGAGGTCGACCAAAGCCTGCCTGTCCATGGCGCTCAAAGGCTCCTGAAAGCGGCGGGCAGGGCCCGAACCAGGTCCGATGCCCCGATCGGGGCCTCGCCGGTCTCGCCGGAACTCTCCAGGGCCGACGCGTCGTCCGCGGTGAGCTGGCCGGCGGCGGCGAGCCGGCCAGCCATGCCATGCAGGTAAGCGGCCGCCAGGCCGGCCCGGGCGGGCTCCAGGCCCTGCGCGAGCAGCGCCCCGGCCAGCCCGGACAGCACATCGCCGCTGCCCGCGGTGGCCAGCCACGGCGTGCCGGTGGGGTTCACCAGGACCGGCTCCTCCGGTGCACCCCCGGACGGTGCGATCACCGTCGTCGAGCCCTTCAGCAAGACCGTGACGCCCAGCTCGCCGGCCGCCCGGCGGGCGTGCTCGAGCCGCTGCGCCTCGACGCTCGCCGCGTCGGTGCCGAGCAGCCGGGCCAGCTCGCCGGCGTGCGGCGTGATCAGCGTGGGCGCCTGCCGCGGCAGCAGACCCCGAACCTGGCTCAGGATCGTCAGCCCGTCCGCGTCCACCAGCACGGGCAGGTCCGTGCCGAGCACCGCCGCCAGCCGCGCCACGGCGTCCGGGCCGGTTCCCATGCCCGGGCCGGCCACCCACGCCTGGACCCGGCCGACCGAACCGATCAGGTCCCAGTCGCCCTCGTCGGGGTGCACGGTCACCACGGTCTCGGGCCAGGCCTGCCGGACCAGCACGGCGGCGACGTTCGCGGTGACCACCCGGACCATGCCCGCCCCGCCGCGCACCGCCCCGCCGGCGGAGAGCAGCACCGCCCCGGTGAAGCGGTCGCTGCCGGCCAGCAGGCCGAGCACGCCCCGCCGGTACTTGTCCGATTCGGCCCGGGGCCGGGGCAGCAGCTCGGAGATGTCGTCTCGCTGCGGCGCTGCGGCGCACGGCCTGTCCTTCAAGTACGGGCCAAGGCCGATGTCGATGAGCTCGACGGCTCCCGCGTGCCCGGCGCCCGGGTCGATCAGCAGCCCCGGCTTGATCGCGCCGAAGGTCACGGTGACGTCGGCCCGGACCGCCGGGCCGTCCACCGCCCCGGTATCGGCGTCGATGCCGCTCGGCAGGTCGACCGCCACCACGGTCGCGCCGGCCTGCCTGGCGTGAGCGGCCTGCCGCGCCAGACCCGCGAACGGCTCCCGCAGCCCGCCCCGCCCGCCGATGCCGAGCAGTCCGTCGATGATCAGGTCAGCGCGGTTCATCAGGTCGGCATAAGCACCGGGATCGCCAGCACCGGGATCGCCGGCCACCCGGCCGCCGGCCGCGCGCAGGGCGGCGGTGCCACCCGGGTGCGCCTTAGCGCCAGCCGCGATCGCGGTGACGGCGACGCCGCGGCGGGCCAGCAAGGCCCCCGCGTAGAGCGCGTCGCCGCCATTGTCCCCGCTGCCGGCCAGCACGACCACCCGGGTGCCGTACACATGCCCCGGATACCGGGCCAGCAGGGACGCACACACCGACGCGAGTCCCGCGGCGGCCCGGGCCATCAGCGCCCCGTCGGGGACGAGCTCCATCAGCGCGCGTTCCGCCGCCCGCACGGCGGCGACCTGGTATGCGTCTCGCATCGGAGTTCCTACTGTGTGGGCTTACCGGTCGGCGAGGGCCAGCCGAACCTCGTCGGCCAGCCGGCCGATGACGCGTTCTGCCAGGCTCGCGTCCTTGGCCTGGATCATCAGCCGGATCGTGGGCTCGGTCCCGCTCGGCCGGACCAGGATCCGCCCGTTGCCGCCCAGCTCGGCCTCGGCCCGGTGAACCGCAGCGGTAACCTCCGGGCCGAGCTGCGAGGCGTCGCCTGGCACGTTGACCAGCACCTGCGGGTACTTCGGCATCATCTTGGCCGCCGCCGCCAGCGGCACGCCGCGCCGGTTCACCGCGGCGAGCAGCTGAAGGCTGGTCAGCACGCCGTCGCCGGTGGTGGCGTGCTCGAGCATGATGATGTGCCCCGATTGCTCGCCGCCGAGCACGTAACCACCGTCCCGCATGGCCGCGGACACGTGCTTGTCCCCCACCGGCGTCTCGATCACCGTGATGCCGGCGTCGCGCATCGCCACGTGGAAACCCTGATTCGACATCACCGTGACCACCACCGCGTCGCCCGCCAGCCGGCCCGCTTCCTTCAGCCCGGTCGCGAGCACGGTCAGGATCTGGTCGCCGTCGAGCGACTGCCCGTCCGCGTCGACCGCGAGACACCGGTCGGCGTCGCCGTCATAGGCGATGCCCGCGTCGGCTCCGTGCTCGACGACCGCGGCGGCCAGCGCGCTGAGCGCGGTGGAGCCGCAGCCGTTGTTGATGTTCAGGCCGTCGGGCTCGTCACCGATGGTGATGACTTCCGCGCCCGCCCGGCGCAGCGCCTGCGGGGCGAGACGGTAGGCCGCGCCGTGCGCGCAGTCGGCCACGACCCGCAGCCCCGCCAGCGGCGGCTGCGGGTGGTCCGGCAGCGTGGCCAGCAGGTGGTCCAGGTAGCGCTCGTGCTCGGTGCTGGCGTCGCTGACCCGGCCGAACTCGCCGCCGTCCGGCATCGGCACCGCGTTCGGAAGCTGGGCCTCGATAGCGTCCTCGGTGGCATCCGGCAGCTTGACCCCGCCGGAGCCGAAGAACTTGATCCCGTTGTCCCTGGCCGGGTTGTGGCTCGCGGAGATGACCACGCCGAAGGCGGCACCCAGCTCTCCGGTCAGGTAGGCCACGCCGGGTGTGGGGATGATCCCCAGCCGGAGCACGTCCACCCCGGCGCTGGCCAGGCCCGCCACGACGGCCGCCTCGAGAAACTCGCCCGACACGCGCGGATCCCGGCCGACCACGGCCACCGGGCGCCCATCACGTGCGCTCGCGCTGCGGCCGAGGCCGGTGCGAGCGAGGCCAGTGCGACCGAGGACGGCGGCCGCGGCCGCGCTGAGGTCCATGGCCAGACGGGCGGTCAGTTCCTGACCGGCGACCCCCCGGACACCATCCGTACCGAACAGACGGCTACGCTGCCCCGCTTCAGCCATTTCACTCCGCTCGCTGCTCTGCTCTCGTGCGCTGGCGCGTCCCCGACAGGCTCTGCGCGAGCGGTACCTACCGCTTGGAGTACTGAGGCGCCTTCCGGGCCTTCTTCAGCCCGTACTTCTTGCGCTCCTTGACCCGGGCATCCCTGGTCAGGAAGCCTGCCTTCTTCAGCGCCGGGCGGTTCTCCGGGTCCACCAGGGTCAGCGCCCGGGTCACGCCGAGGCGCAGAGCGCCCGCCTGCCCGGTGACGCCGCCGCCGGAGATCCGGGCCACCACATCGAACTGCCCCTCCGCGCCGAGGGTCACGAACGGCTCGCTGACCAGCTGCTGGTGCACCTTGTTCGGGAAGTACACGTCGAGCGTCCGGCCGTTGATCAGCCACTGGCCCGTGCCCGGAAGGATGCGAACCCTGGCGATGGCCTCCTTACGGCGGCCGGTGCCGGCCGCGTTACCGGTGACCACCGGGCGCCGTGCGACGGCCCGCGCCGGAGCGTCCTGTGCGGTTTCCGTCGTGTACTCCGACGGGACGTCCGCGCCGAACTCGCCGTCGGCGTAGTCAGCGAATTCGGCGTCGTCCTCGACGCTGGGGGTGGTGGTTACGCCAGTGGGCTCAGCCACGGTCTGGACCTCGTACTTCCTATGCTTGGTCTACTGCTCGATCTGCGTGATCTCGTACGGCTGCGGCCGCTGAGCCTGGTGCGGGTGATCGGGACCCGCGTACACCTTGAGCTTGCTCAGCGTCTTGCGGCCGAGCGAGTTCTTCGGCAGCATGCCCCGCACGGCCTTCTCCACGGCGCGCTCGGGGTTGCTCTCCATCAGACTGGCGTACGAGACCGCCCGCAGGCCGCCCGGGTAACCAGAGTGCCGGTAGGCGTGCTTCTGCTCCAGCTTGTTGCCGCTGAGCGCGACCTTCGCCGCATTGATCACGATCACGAAATCGCCTGTGTCCACGTGCGGGGCGAAGATCGGCTTGTGCTTCCCCCTGAGCAGCACCGCCACGTGGCTGGCCAGGCGGCCGAGCACCACGTCGGAAGCGTCGACGACATGCCACTGCCGCGTAATGTCACTGTCCTTCGGGCTGAATGTGCGCACAGTCCTAAGCCTTCGCGTATGTATCGTGATCTTCTCCGGCCGTACCTGCTGGTTACGGCCGCCCAGAGGCGCTCCGCGGGCGCACCGCGCCGCGCGAACCGCGCGTACGGAAGGCACACCGCGTGCATGCCCGTCGCGCATGACGCCAATGCAGCATACTCCGTCTCACGCAGCGATGCCAAAGCGGCGTCGCCATCGAGCCCGCCGCAGGGAGGGCATCACGGCTTGCCGCCAGTCAATTACGCGAGAGCGGGAAAGTTCCGCGTCCACCCTACCGGAACTGAACAGAAGGCTACTCTCAACGTTATGGATCAGCAGGGCGCAGGACGCACCCGCTCGGCTGCGGACACGCGCCGCCAGCCGCCCTGGCCGTCACTGGAAGGCCCCGGCGACCCCGCAGGCCCCGAGAACGGCGGCCCGGTGAACAGCGGCCCGCACAGCACCGGCCCGCACAGCACCGGCCCGGTGCCCACCCGGCCACCCGGATACGGCGCACCCGGATACGGCACCGGCGGATACGGGCCTGGCGGGAGCGGCGCCCAGCGGGTCCTGGGTCCCGGGACCGGCCCGCAGCGGCTCAGTAGCTCCGGCAGCGGCGCGCAGCCGGTCCTGCCTTCCGGCAGCGGCGCACAGCCGGTCCTGCCTCCTGGCAGCGGCGCCCAGCGCGTCCTCGGTCCGGGAACGGGCCCTGGGCGGCTGATCGGCTCGGGCAGCGGGCCCTATCCGGTCCTGCATCGCGGCAGCGGCCCCCAGCCGGCGTTTGGCGGGCCGGCTCCGTTCCCGGGAGCCGGATCGGCAGGCTCCGCAGGGCGGACGCCGGTCCGGGGCTTCCCGCCAGGACGCGAACCGGCGGAGCCGTTCCTGGGCGGGCCAGCCGAGGACGCGTACCTGGACAGTGACACCGACCTAGAGGGCCCGCTGGCTCCGGCCGATGGCGAGGGCGCCGGGCCGGGACGGCGGCGTGGCGGCCGGACGAAGCGCCGGTTCCGTTCGTGGCTCGCCGCGGCCGTCGTGGTCGTAGCCGCCGCCGGGTTCGCCGGTTACAAGTTCCTGTACGAGCCGACGGTCAACGCGCCGGTGCCCTCGACGCTGCGGCTGCCGACGACCGCGCCCGGATCCGGCTCCCCCGGCTTCGACAAGGCCCTGGGCCAGTGGCAGCACATCGGGACCCGGGCCGAGGACCCGGCGCCGCTGACGATCACCGGGCTGTACCCGCCGCAGTTTGCCCTGGGCGGCAGCTCCTACGTCAGGACGGCGGCCAGCGTCACCAAGGCCTGCTCGCTGGCGGTGTACGGCGCGGACTTGCAGGCGGCGCTGCAGGCGGGTCACTGCACCCAGGTGCTGCGCGCGAGCTACATATCGGGTGACGGCACGATGATGGGCACCGTCGGGGTGGTCAACCTGATCAGCTCCAGCGCCGCCCAGAAGGCCGGGAAGGTCACCGGGCCGCAGGAGATTATCGCACCGCTCACCGGGAGGAAAGGCGCCACCAGCAAGCTAGGCAGCGGGACCGGCGTCGTGCAGGCGGAGATCAAGGGCCACTACCTGATCTTGATGTGGGCCGAGTTCACCAGCCTGAAGTCACCGTCGGGTGCGGCCCAGCGGCAGGCCCTCGAGCAGTTCGCCACGAACCTCGTCGTCGGCAGCGCCAACATCAATCTCAGCACCCGCATGCTCGGCAAACCCTAGCTGACGGTACGGACCCTGCGGGCGGCGGCGGCCCGGGTGGCCAGCTCATCCGCGGGGGGATAGCCGACTTCCTCCAGGCATAGCCCGTGCGGGGGGACGACGCGGACGGCGGGATCGCGGACCGCGGCCGCCAGCACCGCGGCGGGCCAGCCGGGCGGCCTTCGCCCCTCGCCGACGGCGAGGAGCGCACCGACCAGCGAGCGGACCATGTTGTGGCAGAACGCGTCGGCGACCACGGTGGCGATCGCGATGCCGTGATCGTCCCGATGCCAGTTCAGGGTGCGCAGCGCCCGGATGGTGGTCGCGCCCTCCCGCCGACGGCAGAAGGCGGCGAAATCATGCTCGCCCAGGAAGCACCGCGCGGCCTCGTTCATGGCCGACAGGTCGAGCCGCCGGAAGTACCACAGCGTTTCGTGCCTGCGCAGCGGGTCCGCGGCGGCCTCGTCGTCGCAGACGCGATAGGCGTAGCGGCGCCACAGGGCGGAGAAGCGAGCGTCGAACCCGGCGGGCGCGGGACTCGCGGCGTGCACCCGGACGTCGGCGGGCAGCACCCCGGCCAGCCGCCAGGTGGCCCGGTCCGCCCTGTCGGACCAGGCTCCGGCGGGCACGTCAGTGTGGACGACCTGGCCGCGCGCGTGCACTCCGGCGTCCGTGCGCCCGGCCACCGTCAGCTTCGGCGGGACGGGCAGCCGCAGCACCCGTCCGAGTGCTGCGGCCACGACGTCCTCGACCGTACGCCTGCCGGGCTGGGCGGCCCACCCGGAAAACGCTGACCCGTCGTAGGAAAGATCAATCCGGAGCCGAACGGTCCCGGCTTCTCCGTCCGAGCCCACCTCGAGCCGTCAGGGGTTAGTCGTCCTCGGCCGGCTTGTCGTCCTCGTCGTCGGCGTCGGCGTCATCCTCGGCGGCCACCTCGTCGTCGACGTCCTCGACGTCTTCGACCTCGGCGTCCGCAGCGGTAGCCGCAGCCGTCTCGTCGGCCTCGGCGCCGGCTTCAGCCTCCGCCACGGCGGTGGCCGAGGCGGCGGTGCCCGCCGTAGCCACGGCCGCGGGCGCCTCGGGAGCAGCCCGGCGCGTGCGACGGCGGGGCTTGGCCGCCACCGGCTCGCCGCGGACCAGCTCGATAACCGCCATCGCCGCGTTGTCGCCCTTGCGCGGGCCGATCTTCGTGATGCGGGTGTAGCCGCCGTCCCGTTCGGAAAACTCCGGCGCGATCTCGGTGAACAGCTGGTGCACCACGCCCTTGTCCGTGACCACGGTCAGCACGTGGCGGCGGGCGTGCAGGTCGCCGCGCTTGGCGAAGGTGATCAGCCGCTCGGCTACCGGACGCAGCCTGCGGGCCTTGGCCTCGGTCGTGGTGATCCGGCCGTGCTGGAACAGCGCGGTGGCCAGGTTCGCCAGGATGTGCCGCTCGTGGGCCGGGCTGCCGCCCAGGCGGTGGCCCTTGGTGGGCGTGGGCATTCGGACCTCTACCTCTCCTCGGTGTACGTGGCGTGGAAGTTGGCCACGTCAGTACTGCTCGGTCTCCACGTAGCTCTCGTCGTCGTCGCTGTAGGCGCCTACCGCGCTGCTCGGGTCGAACCCAGGCGGCGAGTCCTTGAGCGCGAGACCCATGTCGACGAGCTTCTGCTTGACTTCCTCGATCGACTTGGCGCCGAAGTTCCTGATGTCGAGCAGGTCCTGCTCGCTACGGCCGACCAGCTCGCCCACCGTGTGAATGCCCTCGCGCTTGAGGCAGTTGTAGGACCGCACGGTGAGGTTGAGGTCCTCGATGGGCAGGGCCAGGTCCGCCGCCAGCGCGGCGTCGGTCGGCGACGGGCCGATGTCGATGCCCTCGGCGTCGACGTTGAGCTCCCGGGCCAGCCCGAACAGCTCGACCAGCGTCTTGCCCGCGCTCGCCACCGCGTCCCGCGGCCGCATGCACGGCTTGGTCTCGACGTCGAGGATGAGCCGGTCGAAGTCGGTGCGCTGCTCGACACGAGTGGCTTCGACCTTGTACGTCACCCGCAGCACCGGCGAGTAGATGGAGTCGATCGGCACCCGGCCGATCTCCTGGCCCGGCTGCTTGTTCTGGGTGGCCGAGACGTAGCCGCGGCCACGCTCGACGGTGAGCTCCATCTCGAGCTTGCCCTTGGCGTTCAGCGTGGCGACGTGCAGCTCGGGGTTGTGCACCTCAACGCCGGCCGGCGGCGCGATGTCGGCCGCGGTCACCTCGCCGGGACCCTGCTTGCGCAGGTACATGACAACCGGCTCGTCGTGCTCGGAGGACACCACCAGTTCCTTCAGGTTCAGGATGATGTCGGTGACGTCTTCCTTCACGCCGGGCACGGTGGAGAACTCGTGCAGGACGCCTTCGATCCTGATGCTCGTGACGGCTGCGCCCGGAATGGAGGACAGCAGCGTGCGCCGGAGCGAGTTGCCGATCGTGTAGCCGAAACCCGGCTCGAGCGGCTCGATCACGAACCTGGACCTGTAGTCGTCTACCTGCTCCTCGGCGAGCGAGGGGCGCTGAGCGATGAGCATGGAACTTCCTTTCTGAGCTGCCCGCTATATGACAGCTGTTTTTCCCCCGGGGGGCGACCCCCCCGGTGACCCCCCCGATCCTGGGGGGATGCCATCCCCCCAAGACCCCCCTGGCCGGGGGACGAGCCCCCGGAGAGCGGGCCGTGGGGGGAATCTCAGCGGGCCATCGAGGCCCGGCTGAGATTACTTCGAGTAGAACTCGACGATGAGCTGTTCCTGGACCTGGGTGTCGATCTGCGCCCGGACGGGCAGCGAGTGCACCAGGATGCGCATCTGCTCCGGGACCACCTCGAGCCAGGCAGGAACGGTACGCTCGCCGGCCTCGGCCCGCGCGATGACGAACGGCGTCATCTCAAGCGACTTGGGGTCCACCTGGACGATGTCGTTCTCGCTGACCCGGTAGGACGGGATGTCGACCTTCTTCCCGTTCACCGTGAAGTGGCCGTGGCGCACCAGCTGGCGGGCCATGTCGCGGCTCTTGGCGAAACCTGCGCGGAAGACCACGTTGTCCATCCGCCGCTCGAGCAGCTGGAGCATGGTTTCGCCGGTCCGGCCGTGCTTGCGGGCCGCTTCCTCGTAGTAGCCGTGGAACTGCCGCTCCAGGATGCCGTAGATCCGGCGCGCCTTCTGCTTCTCCCGGATCTGCTGCAGGTAGTCGCCTTCCTTCGGGCGGTTCCTGCCGTGCTCGCCCGGCGGGTAAGGCCGGATCTCGATCGGGCACTTCGGCGAGTCGCACTTCGCGCCCTTAAGGAAGAGCTTGGTCTTCTCCCGGCGGCACAGCTTGCAGTCCGGGCCTGTGTATCGAGCCATCTGTCGCTTTCTCCTGTCGACCCGGTCAGACCCGGCGCCGCTTCGGCGGCCGGCAGCCATTGTGCGGGACGGGGGTCATGTCCTGAATCGAGCCGACCTCCAGCCCGGTCGCCTGCAGCGACCTGATGGCGGTCTCCCGGCCCGAGCCCGGTCCCTTGACAAAGACGTCGACCTTGCGCATGCCGTGTTCCATCGCGCGGCGCGCAGCGGCCTCGGCCGCCATCTGGGCGGCGTACGGCGTGGACTTGCGCGACCCCTTGAACCCCACCTGGCCCGCGGACGCCCACGCGATGACGTTGCCCATCGGGTCGGTTATCGAGACGATCGTGTTGTTGAACGTGCTCCTGATATGGGCGTGCCCATGGGCGACGTTCTTCCGCTCCTTGCGGCGCACCTTCTTGGCGGCCTGGCTGCGGCTCTTTGCTGGCGGCATATCTCTCTTTTGCGCTTCCTATGAGGTGATCGGTCCGAACGGCTGCGGACTACTTCTTCCCGGCCTTCTTCTTGCCGGCGACGGTCTTCTTCTTGCCCTTGCGGGTGCGCGCGTTGGTCTGCGTCCGCTGCCCGTGCACCGGGAGCCCGCGGCGGTGGCGGATTCCCTGGTAGCAGCCGATCTCGACCTTGCGCCTGATGTCGGCCTGGACCTCGCGGCGCAGGTCACCTTCGACCTGGTAAGTCGAGTCGATCCAGTCGCGGAGCTTCATCAGCTCGTCGTCGGTGAGGTTGTGGACCCGGGTGTCCCCGCTGACGCCGGTTGCCTCCAGCGTCTGCAGCGCCCTGGTGCGGCCGATGCCGTAGATATAGGTGAGCGCGACCTCGAGCCGCTTATCGCGGGGGAGGTCCACTCCAGAAAGCCTGGCCATGCGCGGGCAGTTCTCCTTCGTCTCGCGGAGGTCCTTCGCGCCGCATCCATGCCCTGCCCGGACATGGCCCCGGCCTCCGTCCGGGGGTCGCAGCCCTTAGCTGGCTGCCTGCGGTACGCGTCCTACTGGTATGTCAGCCTTGCCGCTGCTTGTGCCTCGGGTCGGTGCAGATAACCATGACGCGGCCGTGCCGACGTATGATCCGGCACTTGCTGCAGATCTTCTTGACGCTCGGCTTGACCTTCACGGTGCTTTCTCCACTAAATCTGGTTGCTTGCCTGTTACTTGTACCGGTACACGATCCGCCCGCGACTCAGGTCGTAGGGACTGAGCTCTACGACCACCCGGTCGTCAGGCAGGATGCGGATGTAGTGCATCCGCATTTTCCCGCTGATGTGGGCGAGAACCTTGTGCCCGTTGTCCAGCTCCACCCTGAAGAAGGCATTCGGGAGCGACTCGACAACCGTGCCTTCAATCTCAATGGCGCCGTCTTTCTTGGGCATGTCCTCCGCGCTTCGCTATGTGGTGATGGCCCGCGCCTAGGCGCGGTTTGGTCTGGCTGTACTGTGCTGGCCCAGCTGTGCTGGCCCAGCTGGGCCAGCCGTGCTGTGCTGGTTGTACTGGCCTGGGCGGCAAGCCTGCCCCGCCTGGCTCACGTCGGCGGGACGAGAAAACCGGGAAGGGCCGACATCGTGCTCGTTTACGCGAGCCCCCGAGCGTCGGCCAGGTAGGACCCAGCATATGGGCCAGGGATGAGTGTACTCGACCCCGCGCCCCGACGCGAACCGCCCAGCTGTAAGACACGCGCGAGCCCGCCACTATTCCCGGCGATGCTGCGAGCGGCGCACTACCGCCCAGATCCACGGGATCGCGATCAGCGCCCACCACGGGAACCAGGTCCCGCCACCGATCACGGCGGCGACGGCCCAGATGGCGATGAGAGCCGACGTGACCACGGCCCAGGCCCCCATGGCCACGGTCCCTGGCGCGAACCTGGCCGGCTCGCCAGAACCGCGCCGGTCGGCCGGAAGCAGCGACTGCCCGAGGTGCGGCGGGGCCCGCCGCAGCGAGGCGTCCGGCAGCTGGTACAGGTCGATGGCGGGCAGGTCCGCCAGCAGTTCGTCGAGCTCGCCGAGCGTCTTGGCGTCCAGGGCCTGCTCCATGCGCTCGTGGAATTCCTCGGCGGTCAGCCGACCCGCGGCGTGGTGCTCGCGCAGCAGCGCCGTCACGCGGTCGCGATCCGCGTCCGAGGCGCGGATTCGCGGGTCACCAGGCACCGGGCACCTTCTTAGGTCGGCGGAATGCTCGCAGGGTCCTCTTTTCTAGTATCGCTGAGGCTGCCTTCCGTTATGCCCGCCCCCGGGCCAGCGCCATCCTCGGCCGTGAGCACCCACGGCCCGTCAGGGGTGATCGCGACCGTGTGCTCGAAGTGCGCGGCCCAGCTTCCGTCGGCGGTGACGACCGTCCACCCGTCGTCGAGCAGCACCGTCTGCGGGCTGCCGAGCATCACCATCGGCTCGATGGCCAGCGCCATGCCCGGCCGCAGCCGCGGCCCGCGGCCGGACCGCCCGTAGTTGGGCACCGGCGGGTCCATGTGCATCGCGCTGCCGATGCCGTGACCGGTGTACTCCTCGACCACGCCGTACCGGCCCGAGGCGTCCACGCTGGTCTGCACCGCGTGCGAGATGTCACCGAGCCGCCCGCCCGCCCGCGCCTGGGCGATCCCGCGCCACAGCGCGGTCTCGCACGCCCGGAGCAGGTCGGCGTGCGCCGCGGAAATGGCGCCCACGCCCACGGTGACGGCCGCGTCCCCGTGCCACCCGCCGACGATGGCACCGCAGTCGATGGAGACGACGTCTCCTTCCCGCAGGCTCCGCTGCCGGCTCGGGATGCCGTGCACGATCTCCTCGTTCACCGACGCGCAGATCGTGGCGGGGTAGCCGTGGTAGCCCTTGAACGAGGGGGTGGCGCCCGCCGCGCGGATCTCGGCCTCGGCGAGCGCGTCAAGGTCCGCGGTGGTGATGCCGGGCCGGACCGCCTCGGCCAGGACCCGCAAGGTACGCGCGACCACCAGCCCGGCCTCGCGCATCACCGTGATCTGCTCGGGTGTCTTGATCTCGATGCCCACCCCCCACCCACCTCCCCACCCCTCTTCACTGCCCCTACCCTCCGCGCCGCATGCCTGCCCGCTCTCAGCGCACGAACGGACGGAGCGCGGCCATGGCCCGGCTGGTGATCTCTTCCACCGGGCCGGTCGCGTCGATGCCGATCAGGATGTTCTCGTCGGCGTAGAACGAGATGAGCGGGGAGGTCTGCTCGGCGTAGACCTCGAGCCGGTGCCTGATGGTCTCCTCGGAGTCATCGTCCCGCTGGAAGAGCTCGGCACCGCAGTCGTCGCAGATGCCGTTGCGGGCGGGCGGGTCGTACAGGACGTGCCACACCCGTTCGCAGCGGCGGCAGGTCCTGCGTCCCGACAGCCGCCGCACCACTTCGTCCTCGTCCACGACAAGCTCGAGCACGACGCCGAGCCGCGCGTCCCATTCCGACAGCATCTTCTTCAGCGTCTCGGCCTGCGGGACGTTCCGCGGGAAGCCATCCAGCAGGAAGCCCTCCTGCGTGTCGTCCTCGGCCAGCCGGTCCCGGACCATCGCCACGGTCACCTCGTCGGGCACCAGGTCGCCGCGTTCCATGAACTCCCTGGCCTTGCGGCCCAGCTCGGTGTTGTTCGTCACGTTGTAGCGGAAAATGTCACCTGTCGAGATCCTCGGGATCGCCAGGTGCGACGCTATGAACTGGGCCTGTGTCCCCTTGCCCGCACCGGGGGGCCCGACGAGGACGATGCGCACTATCGCAAGAAACCCTCATAGTTGCGCTGCTGCAGCTGGCTCTCGATCTGCTTCACCGTGTCCAGCCCGACGCCAACCATGATCAGCAGGCTGACCCCGCTGAACGGGAACTGGTTGGCGACCCCGATGGCGCTGAGCGCCACCAGCGGGAACAGCGCGATGATCCCGAGGTAGACCGAACCTGGCGCGGTGAGCCTGCTGAGCACGTACTGGAGGTATTCGGCGGTCGGCCGTCCCGGCCGGATACCCGGGATGAAGCCGCCGTACTTCTTCATGTTGTCGGCTACCTCGGTCGGGTTGAAGGTAATCGACACGTAGAAGTAGGTGAACCCGACGATGAGCAAGAAGAACGCGAGCATGTACAGGGCGGAGCTGCTCTGCTCGATATAGCGGGCCACCCAGTTCACCCAGCCCTGGGGTTTGTTCTGGTTGCCGAACAGCTGGGCGGCCAGGGTCGGGATGTACAGCAGCGACGAGGCGAAGATGACCGGGATGACGCCCGCCTGGTTGACCTTCATCGGGATATAGGTCGAGGTGCCGCCGTACATCCGGCGGCCCACCATCCGCTTGGCGTACTGCACAGGGATGCGGCGCTGCGCCTGTTCCATGAAGACGATGAACGCGACGATGGCGATCACGACGACGACGGCGACGGCGGCGTAGAACGCATTCTTGTCCCGGTAGATGGCCAGGATCTCACCCGGGATGACGGAGATCACCGTGGTGAAGATCAGCACCGACATGCCGTTGCCGACGCCCCGGTCGGTGATCAGCTCGCCCATCCACATGATGACCGTGGTGCCGGCCACCATGGTGATCACCATCGTGGCGATGGTGAAGGTCGAGCCGTTCGGGATGAGCGGATTGGCGCTGCCCGACGCCCCGCATCCGCCGAACAGCGTGCCCGACCTGGCCAGCTCCACGTAACCGGTGGACTGGAGCACGGCCAGGCCCACGGTCAGGTACCGGGTGTACTGGGTGATCTTGGACTGCCCGGCCTGCCCCTCCTGCTTCAGCGTCTCGAGCCGCGGGATCACGACCGTGAGCAGCTGCAGGATGATGCTGGCGGTGATGTACGGCATGATGCCGAGCGCGAACACCGACAAGCGCAGCAGCGCCTGGCCGCTGAGCAGGTTGACGATGGCCAGGACGCCCGCCGTGGAACTGCCCGCCGCGGTGGCCGCGTTCGAGCAGAAAGCCACGTTCTTCTCGTCGATGCCCGGCGTGGGCAGCGAGGCGCCGAACCGGAACAAGGCGATGAGGCCCAGCGTGATCAGCATCTTCTTGCGAAGATCCGGCGTCTGGAACGCCCGCACGAAGGCCGTCAGCATGCGCAGTCCTCGGTTCGGTTGATCGGGCAGTCCACGTATCTTACCCGGCACGCCATGCGTTGTCTCCTCTGGTTAGGAGAGCTCGGTGGTGGTCAGGAAAGCTCGGTGACCGTACCGCCAGCCCGCTCGATCTTCGCCGCGGCCGTCGCCGAGAACGCGTGCGCGGTCACCCGCAGTGCCACGTCGAGTTCGCCGGTGCCGAGCACCTTGATCAGCTCACCCTTGCGCGCCGCGCCCTTGGCGACCAGGTTCTCCGGCGTCACGTCGCCGCCCTCGGGGAACAACGCGGCCAGCAGCCCGGTGTTGACCGCCTGGTAGGTGGTGCCGAAGCCCGTGTTCGAGAAGCCCTTCAGCTTCGGCACGCGCCGGTTCAGCGGCATCTGGCCGCCCTCGAAGCCGAGGCGGACCGTGTTGCGCGCCTTGGTGCCCTTGGTGCCGCGCCCCGCGGTCTTGCCCTTGGACGCCTCACCGCGGCCGACCCGGGTCTTGGCCTTGTGCGCTCCTGGCGCCGGCCGCAGATGGTGCAGCTTGAGCCCGCGCCCCGACGCGCCTTGTGCGCCTGTGTTCGTCTCCGGCATGTCAGTGCTCATCTCCGGCCACTTCCTCCACCGTCACCAGGTGGCGCACGGTCTTGATCATGCCGCGGAACTCAGGCCGATCCGGCTTGACCACCACCTGGCCGATCCGGCGCAGCCCGAGCGAGCGCAGCGAGTTCCGCTGCGCGCTGTTCCCGCCGATCTTCGACTTGATCTGTGTCACCTTCAGCTGTGCCATCTGTCTGCTCCCCTAGGCCCCGGTCGCGGCCGCGCGCGCCCGCAGCATGGCCGCAGGGGCAACGTCCTCGATCGGCAGGCCGCGCTTGGCCGCGATCTCCTCGGGCCGGTTCAGGCTCTTCAGCGCGGCCACCGTCGCGTGCACCACGTTGATCGGGTTGGACGAGCCGAGCGAGCGGGACAGCACGTCGTGGATGCCCGCGCACTCCAGCACGGCGCGCACCGGGCCGCCGGCGATGACGCCGGTTCCCGGGCTGGCCGGCTTGAGCAGCACCACGCCCGCCGCTTCCTCACCCTGCACGGTGTGCGGGATCGTATTGCCGATCCGGGGCACCCGGAAGAAGTGCTTCTTCGCCTCTTCCACGCCCTTGGCGATGGCGGCCGGCACCTCCTTGGCCTTGCCGTAGCCGACGCCTACCATCCCGTTGCCGTCGCCCACCACCACCAGGGCGGTGAAGCTGAAGCGGCGGCCGCCCTTGACGACCTTGGCCACGCGGTTGATCGTGACCACGTGCTCAAGGTAGGCGGCTTGCTTATCGGCCGCGCCGCCGCGCCGGTCCTCGCGGCGCTCGCGCCGCTCGCCGCCGCCACTACCGCGTCGCGGTGCTCCTGGCATTAGCCCTTCCTCATCTCTGAATAACGCTCAGCGGACTGCACAAGTGCCGTGTTCACAGCTTTAGTCCGCCTTCCCTGGCGCCGTCCGCGAGCGCCGCGACGCGGCCGTGGTAGCGGTACCCGCCACGGTCGAACACCACGGCCTCGATACCGGCCTCTGCCGCGCGCCGCGCGAGCAGTTCACCGACCTGACGCGCCTTGGCTGTCTTGTCGCCCTCGGCCGCGCGGATCGCCGGGTCCAGGGTGGACGCGGCGGCCAGCGTGCGGCCCACGCTGTCGTCGACGATCTGCGCGAACATGTGCCGCGCCGACCGGTTGACGACGAGCCGGGGACGGCTCGCGCTGCCGGCGACCCGCTTGCGGACCCGCAGGTGGCGGCGTACGCGTCCGGCCGCCGTCGCGTGCGTATGAGGACGCACCCGTCCGGTGGCGCGTGCGTGCGACCTGGTCTTGGTGCCAGCCATGACTTACTTACCAGCCTTCCCGACCTTGCGGCGGATCTGCTCACCCTGGTACCGCACGCCCTTGCCCTTATACGGGTCCGGCTTGCGGAGCTTGCGGATTTGCGCGGCCACCTCGCCCACCATCTGCTTGTCGATACCTTCCACGACAAACCTGGTGGGGGTCTCGACCCGGAAGGTGATGCCCTCCGGCGGGATGACGGGCACGGGGTGGCTGAACCCGAGTGCGAACTCCAGGTCGCTGCCCTTGGCCTGCACCCGGTAGCCGACGCCGACGATCTCCAGGGTCTTTCTGTAGCCCTCGGTGACACCGGTGACCATGTTGGCGATCAGCGTGCGGGACAAGCCGTGTAGCGCCCGCACGGAACCCTCGTCGTTCGGCCTGGTGACCTTGATGACCCCGTCCTCGCGGACGACGTCGATGGGGTCGGCCACGGTATGCCGCAGCGTGCCCTTCGGCCCTTGCACGGTGACCTGGCGCCCGTCGATCTCGACCTGCACCCCGCTGGGGATGGTCACGGGGAGCCGCCCGATCCTTGACATTGCAGCTCTCCTTACCAGACGTAGGCGAGGACTTCCCCGCCCACGCCACGCTTCTTGGCCTGCTTGTCGGTCAGCAGCCCACCGGACGTGGAGATGATCGCCACGCCGAGGCCGCCGAGAACCTTGGGCAGGTTGTCCTTCTTCGCGTACACGCGCAGGCCGGGCTTGGACACCCGCTTGATGCCGGCGATGGAACGCTCGCGCTGGTTCCCGAACTTAAGGATGATCACGAGGTTCTTGCCGACCTCGGCGTCTTCCACCCGCCAGGACGCGATGTAGCCCTCCTGCTGGAGGATCTCCGCGATGCGGGACTTGATCTTGGAGTACGGCATGCCCACGGTGTCGTGGTACGCCGAGTTGGCGTTCCGCAGACGGGTCAGCATGTCCGCGATCGGGTCGGTCATCGTCATGGCCAACAGGCCTTCCTCACCGCGGTTTCCCGCCGGCTTTCACCGGCACCGGGACCTGCGGTGTGCTCGTTCTTCTTGGTTACCAACTGGACTTGGTGATGCCGGGCAGCTCACCGCGGTGCGCCATCGTGCGGAAGCAGATCCGGCACAGGCTGAACCTGCGGTAGACGGCACGCGGCCGCCCGCAGCGGGTGCACCGCGTGTAACCGCGGACCTGGAACTTGGGCGTCCGGTTCGCCTTGACTACCAGCGACTTCTTCGCCACTGTCAGCCCTCCTTGAGGGGAAAGCCGAGCCGCCGCAGCAGGGAGCGGCCTTCGGCGTCGTTTGTTGCTGTGGTCACGACGGTGATGTCCATCCCGCGCTGCCTGTCGACCTTGTCGGGGTCGATCTCATGGAACATGACCTGCTCGGTCAGGCCGAACGTGTAGTTTCCGTGCCCGTCGAACTGCCGGTCGGACAGGCCGCGGAAGTCGCGGATACGGGGCAGCGCGATGGTCAGCAGGCGGTCGAGGAACTCCCACATGCGGTCGCCGCGCAGCGTCGTGTGCGCGCCGATGGGCATGCCCTCGCGCAGCTTGAACTGAGCCACGGACTTCTTCGCCCGGGCTACGGCCGGGCGCTGCCCGGTGATCGTGGACAGGTCGCGGACCGCGCCCTCGATCAGCTTCGCGTCCCTGGCCGCCTCGCCGACGCCCATGTTCACGACGATCTTGGTCAGCCCGGGGACCTGCATCACGTTGGCGAACCCGAACTCTTCCCTGAGCGCGGGCGCGATCTCGGACCGGTACCGCTCCTTGAGCCGCGGCACCGAGGGCGCCTCGACGGCTTCGGTGGTCATCAGATGTCCTTCCCGCTCGGCCTGGCGACGCGGATCTTGTTGCCGTCCTCGTCGAACCGGTAGCCGACCCGCGCGGCCTGCTTGCTCTCAGGATCGGCCAGCTGAACGTTGCTCACGTCGATCGGCGCTTCCTGATGCGTGATGCCGCCCTCCTTGGCGCCGCGGACGCCCTGGTGGGTGACCTTCTTGTTCTTCTTGACCATGTTGACGCCCTGGACCAGCACCTTGCCCCGGTCCGGGTAGGCCGCGATGACCAGGCCGCTGCGTCCCTTGTCGCGGCCCGCGACGACGACCACGTGGTCGTTCTTCTTGATCTTCATTCAGAGCACCTCCGGCGCCAGCGAGATGATCCGCATGAAGCGCTTCTCCCGCAGCTCACGGCCGACTGGGCCGAAGATGCGGGTGCCCCGCGGGTCACCGCCGTCCCTGATCAGCACCGCCGCGTTCTCGTCGAACCGGATGTAGGAGCCGTCGCCGCGGCGGCGCTCCTTGCGGGTGCGCACCACGACCGCCTTGACGACATCACCCTTTTTCACGCCGGCGCCGGGAAGGGCATCCTTCACGGTCGCCACGATGACGTCACCGATGCCCGCGTATCGCCGGCCGCTGCCGCCGAGCACACGGATGCACAGGATCTCCTTCGCACCCGTGTTGTCGGCGACCTTAAGCCGCGACTCCTGCTGGATCACGTCAACTCCTGCTATCTCACGCCGGCATCGGAGCCAGGCGGATCTGTTACTTGGCCTTCTCGAGGATCTCGGCTACCCGCCAGCGCTTGGTCGCGGACAGTGGCCGGGTCTCCATCAGCAGCACGCGGTCACCGACGCCGCAGGCGTTGGTGGCGTCGTGCGCCTTGTACTTCTTGGTACGGCGCAGAACCTTGCCGTACTTGGGGTGGGTGACATGGTCTTCGACCTGGACGACGACGGTCTTGTCCATCTTGTCGCTGACCACGTAGCCTTCCCGGCCCTTGCGGTAACCCCTGGTCGTCGTGGTGTCGCTCGTCGCGGCACCACCTGTGGCGTTCTCGCTCACTTGCCGGCCTCCTCGGCTACGTCATCCGCGGCCGCGGACCCGGCGGCCACGGCCACCGGCTCGTCCGTGGCCGCCGGCTCGCCGCCATCCTCGATCAAGGTGATGATCCCGAGCTCGCGCTCTCGCATCACCGTGTAAATACGGGCGATTTCCTTGCGGACCGCTCGTAGCCTGCCGTGGCTCTCCAGCTGCCCGGTGGCGCCCTGGAAGCGCAGGTTGAACAGCTCTTCCTTGGCTTCGGCCAGCTTGGCGTGCAGTTCTTCTTCGGTGGAGACGCGCAGCTGCGCGGTCAGGCCGTTAGCCATCAGCCCTCACCCAATTCACGCTTGACCACTCGGCATTTCATGGGCAGCTTGTGGATCGCACGGCGCAGCGCCTCCTGGGCGACTGGCTCGGCGACACCGGAAAGCTCGAACATGACCCGGCCGGGCTTCACGTTGGCGATCCACCACTCCGGCGATCCTTTGCCCGAGCCCATCCGGGTCTCGGCCGGCTTCTTCGTCAGCGGCCGGTCCGGGTAGATGTTGATCCACACCTTGCCGCCACGGCGGATGTGCCGCGTCATGGCGATACGGGCGGCCTCGATCTGCCGGTTGGTCACGTACGCGTGCTCGAGAGCCTGGATGCCGAACTCGCCGAACGACACGTGCGTTCCGCCGGTAGCGTTGCCGGTCCGGTGCGGACGGTGCTGCTTGCGGTGCTTGACCCTACGCGGAATGAGCATGCGTCAGCCCTCCTCGCCCGCGGCCGCGGTCTCAGGGGAGCGGCGACGCCGCTGCGGCTCACGCGGGCGCTGGGGCCGCTGCTGGGCCGCGGCCCGCAGCGCAGCCTGCTGCGCCTCTCGCCCGGCCCGGCTGGTCGGCGCCTCGCCCTTGTAGATCCAGACCTTCACGCCGATCCGGCCGAAGGTGGTGCGGGCCTCGTAGAAGCCGTAGTCGATGTCCGCGCGCAGCGTGTGCAGCGGCACGCGGCCCTCACGGTAGAACTCCGACCGCGACATCTCCGCGCCGCCCAGACGGCCCGAGCACTGGACCCGGATCCCCTTGGCGCCGCCCTTCATCGCGCTCTGGATCGCCTTGCGCATGGCCCGCCGGAAGGAAACCCGGCTGGACAGCTGCTCGGCGACTCCCTGCGCGACCAGCTGGGCATCGATCTCGGGGTTCTTCACCTCGAGGATGTTCAGCTGGATCTGCTTGGCGGTCAGCTTCTCGAGGTCGCCGCGGATGCGGTCCGCCTCGGCGCCACGGCGGCCGATGACGATGCCGGGCCTGGCGGTGTGGATGTCCACCCGTACCCGGTCCCTGGTCCGCTCGATCTCCACCTTGGAGATGCCGGCCCGCTCCATGCCGCGCTGCAGCATTCGCCGGATCGCCACGTCCTCGGCCACGTATTCCTTGTACAGCTTGTCGGCGTACCAGCGGCTCTTGAAGTCGGTGGTGATGCCTAGCCGGAACCCATGCGGGTTCACTTTCTGTCCCACTAGCGGGTCCCTCCCTCGGAGTCGTCAGAGACGATGACCGTAATGTGGCTGGTGCGCTTCAGGACGCGGTAGCCGCGGCCCTGGGCGCGCGGCCTGAAGCGCTTGAGCGTCGGCCCCTCGTCTACCCAGGCGCGGCGCACCCACAGCATGCCCCGGTCCCCGCGCCCGCCGCGGGCGTCGGCGTTGGCGATCGCGCTGGCGAGCACCTTGCCGACTGGGTCACTGGCCGACTGCGGCGCGAACGCGAGCACGGCCTGCGCCTCGTCGGCGGGCAGCCCGCGGATCAGGTCCACCACCCGGCGGGCCTTCCGCGGCGTGACGCGGACGAACCGCGCCATTGCCCTGGCTTCCATCATTCCTCCTGGGTCCGGCTAGCGGCGGCTACGCCGGTCGTCCTTGACGTGAGATCGGAAAGTCCGCGTAGGCGCGAACTCGCCGAGCTTGTGGCCCACCATCGACTCGGTGATGAACACGGGGATGTGCTTCCGGCCGTCATGCACGGCGATCGTGTGCCCCAGCATGGCCGGGATGATCATGGAACGCCGGGACCACGTCCTGATGACGGTCTTTGATCCCCTCTCGTTCTGCACGTCCACCTTCTTCATCAGGTGGTCGTCCACGAAGGGACCCTTCTTAAGGCTACGAGGCATCGCGTGCTGCTCCTACCGCTTGTTCCTGCCGCGGCGACGGCTGATTAGCCGGTCACTCGGCTTGTGCGCCTGCCGGGTCCGGCCCTCGGGCTGGCCCCACGGGCTGACCGGATGGCGTCCGCCAGAGCTCTTGCCCTCGCCGCCGCCGAGCGGATGGTCGACGGGGTTCATGGCCACGCCGCGCACCGTGGGACGGCGGCCCTTCCACCGGTTGCGGCCGGCCTTGCCGAGCTTGATGTTGCCCTGCTCGGCGTTGCCCACCTCGCCCACCGTGGCCCGGCAGGTCGCGTCGACCCGGCGGATCTCGCCGGACGGCATCCGCAGCTGGGCGTAGCCGCCCTCTTTGGCGAGCAACTGCACCCCCGCGCCCGCGGACCGCGCGATCTTCGCGCCGCCACCCGGGCGAAGCTCGATGGCGTGCACCACGGTGCCGGTCGGGATGCTGCGCAGCGGCATCGAGTTGCCCGGCTTGATGTCGGCCCCGGTGCCGCTCTCCACCCGGTCGCCCACGATGAGGCCCTGCGGGCAGATGATGTAGCGCTTCTCGCCGTCCGCGTAGTGCAGCAGGGCGATCCGGGCGGTGCGGTTCGGGTCGTACTCCACGTGCGCGACCTTGGCCGGCACGCCGTCCTTGTCCGCCCGCCTGAAGTCGATCAGCCGGTAGGCCCGCTTGTGGCCGCCGCCCTGATGCCTGGTGGTGATGCGGCCGTAGACGTTCCTGCCGCCCTGCGAGTGCAGCGGGCGCACCAGCGACTTCTCCGGCTCATCCCTGGTGATCTCGGAGAAGTCGGAGCCGCTCGCGCCACGCCGGCCCGGGGTGGTCGGCTTGTACTTACGGATAGCCATGTCTGGTCGAGTCTCCCTTAACGGACTGAGCCGCCGAATATGTCGATCCTGTCGCCCTCGGCGAGGGTCACGATCGCCCGCTTGGTGTCCGCCCGCTGCCCCCAGCCGTACCGGGTGCGCCTGCGCTTGCCCGGCCGGTTCAGGGTGTTCACCCCGGTCACCTTGACCCCGAACACGGCCTCGACCGCGAGCCTTATCTGGGTCTTGTTGGCGTCGGGGGCGACGACGAAGGTGTACTTGCCCTCGTCGAGCAGCCCGTAGCTCTTCTCCGAGACCACCGGCCGCAGCAGGATGTCCCTCGGGTTGCTGTCCCGGCTCACTTGCTGGCCTCCTTCGACGATCCGGTCCTGGCCACGAACGCCGTCAGGGCCTGCTCGGTGAAGACCACGTGGTCGCTGGCCAGCACGTCGTAGGTATTGAGCTGGTCCTCGGTGAGCACGTGCACGCCAGGCACATTGCGCAGGGACTTCCAGGTGATCTCGTCATCGCGGTGCGCGACCACGAGCACCGGCCTGTCCAGCGTGCCGACCGCGGTGAGGAGCACCGCGACCGCGTCCTTGGTCCTGGGCAGGTCACCGTCGACGAAGCCGCTGACCACCTGGACCCGGCCGTGGCTGAGCCGGTCGGACAGGGCCCCGCGCAGCGCGGCCGCCTTCATCTTCTTCGGCGTCCGCTGCGCGTAAGAGCGCGGTACCGGACCATGGGCGACGCCACCGCCTGCATACTGGGGCGCTCGGAGTGAGCCTTGTCTTGCCCGCCCTGTGCCCTTCTGCCGGTACGGCTTCCTGCCGCCGCCTCGCACCTGGCCGCGGGTCTTGACGGCGGCCGTGCCCTGCCTGGCCGCGGCCTGCTGCGCCACCACGACCTGGTGGATCAGCGGCACGTTCACCTTGGCGGCGAAGATCTCCTCGGGCAGCTCCATCGTCTTGCTGTCCTGGCCGGACGGCGAGATGACGCTGACTGCTGTCATCGGACTTCCTCCCCTAGGGTCTTCGGGGTCCTGGCCGCGCTGCGGACGAGCACCACACGGCCGCTCGGGCCGGGCACCGCGCCCTTGATCAGGAGCAGCCCGCGCTCGGCGTCGACGGCGTGCACGGTGAGCGACTGCACGGTGGTGCGCACGCCGCCCATCCGGCCCGCCATCCGCACGCCCTTGAACACCCGGCCAGGGGTGGCGCACGCGCCGATGGAGCCGGGCGAGCGGTGCTTACGCTGGGTTCCGTGCGAGGCGCCGAGGCCCTTGAAGCCGTGCCGCTTCATGACGCCCGCCATGCCCTTGCCCTTGCTCTTGCCGGTCACGTCGACGTGCTGCCCGCTGGCGAACACCTCGGCGGTGACCTCCTGCCCGATCGTGTACTCCGACGCGTCGTCGGTGCGCAGCTCGGCCAGGTACCTGCGCGGGGTCAGGCCGGCCTTCTCGAACACCCCGCTGACCGGCTTGGTCACCTTGCGCGGATCGATCTCGCCGAAGCCGAGTTGCACGGCCGAGTAACCGTCGGTGCCGGGGGTGCGCACGGCGGTCACCACGCACGGACCGGCCTGTACCACCGTGACCGGCACGATCTGCCCGGCGTCGTTGAAGACCTGGGTCATGCCTAGCTTGGTGCCCAGGATCCCTTTGATCTGCTTGCCCATATCGGTGCGTTCCTCAGAGCTTGATCTCGATGTCGACACCAGCCGGCAGGTCGAGGCGCATCAGCGAGTCCACCGTCTTAGGCGTCGGGTCGATGATGTCGATCAGCCGCTTGTGCGTCCGCATCTCGAAGTGCTCGCGCGAGTCCTTGTACTTGTGCGGAGAGCGGATGACGCAGTACACGTTCTTCTCGGTAGGCAGCGGCACCGGGCCGGCCACCCGCGCGCCGGTACGCGTCACGGTGTCGACGATCTTCCGCGCCGAGCTGTCGATGACCTCGTGGTCATATGCCTTGAGCCGGATGCGGATCTTCTGTCCCGCCATTGTGGCCTCGGTGTCCTTCGCTTTAGTCAGCCGCTGTGCTGTGCTGTGCTTTGCCCGGGGGCTCCGCCCCCAAGGCGACCCCCCGATTTGTCGCGCGAGGCGGGTCCGACCTTCGGCCGGACCCGCCGTCGCGCGACCCATTACTTGATGATCTTCGTGACCCGGCCGGCGCCGACGGTGCGGCCGCCTTCGCGGATCGCGAACCGCAGGCCTTCCTCCATGGCGATCGGCTGGATCAAGTCGATGTGCATGTCGGTCCGGTCGCCCGGCATGACCATCTCGGTGCCCTCGGGGAGGTTCACCACGCCGGTCACGTCGGTGGTCCGGAAGTAGAACTGCGGACGGTAGTTGTTGAAGAACGGCGTGTGGCGGCCGCCCTCGTCCTTGGACAGGATGTAGACCTGGCCCTCGAACTCGGTGTGCGGGGTGTTGGTGCCCGGCTTGATGATGACCTGGCCGCGCTCCACCTCCTCGCGCTTGATGCCGCGCAGCAGCAGGCCCACGTTGTCGCCGGCCTGGCCGTCATCCAGGATCTTGCGGAACATCTCCACGCCGGTGACGGTGGTGGACTGCGCCTTCTCCTTGATGCCGATGATGTCGACGGTCTCGCCGGTGTGGATGGTGCCGCGCTCGATCCGGCCGGTCACCACGGTGCCGCGGCCGGTGATCGAGAAGACATCCTCGACCGGCATCAGGAACGGCTTGTCGACCTCACGGACCGGCTGCGGGATGGAATCGTCGCAGGCGGTCATGAGCTCCATGACCTTGTCGCCCCACGCGGCGTCGCCCTCGAGCGCCTTCAGCGCGGATACCCGCACCACCGGCACGTCGTCACCGGGGAACTCGTACTCGGTGAGCAGCTCGCGGACCTCGAGCTCGACGAGCTCGAGGATCTCCTCGTCGTCCACCATGTCCGCCTTGTTCAGCGCCACCACGATGTAGGGGACGCCGACCTGGCGGGCGAGCAGCACATGCTCACGGGTCTGCGGCATCGGGCCGTCGGTCGCGGCGACCACCAGGATCGCGCCGTCCATCTGGGCGGCACCCGTGATCATGTTCTTGATGTAGTCCGCGTGACCGGGGCAGTCCACGTGCGCGTAGTGCCGCTTCTCGGTCTGGTACTCGACATGGGAGATCGAGATGGTGATGCCGCGCTCCTTCTCCTCCTTCGCGTTGTCGATCTGGTCGAACGCGTAGAAGGGGTTAACGTCGGGCATCTTGTCGTGAAGCACCTTGGTAATCGCCGCGGTCAGCGTGGTCTTGCCGTGGTCGATATGACCGATGGTGCCGATGTTGACGTGCGGCTTAGTCCGCTGGAACTTGGCCTTCGCCACTGATTTCTCCTCGTTGGTTGCGTCCACCCCCGGGGCGAGCCGGGGATGGGGCCGAACTGACTGCGACTACTCGCCTCGCGCCTTGGCGATGATCTCCTTGGCGATGCTGGGCGGGACCTCGGCATACGAATCGAACTGCATGCTGTAGTCGGCCCGGCCCTGCGTCCGGCTGCGCAGGTCCCCCACGTAGCCGAACATCTCCGACAGCGGGACAAGTGCCTTGACTGCCCTGGCCCCGGATCGTTCCTCCATGGCCTGGATCTGGCCACGGCGGCTGTTCAGGTCGCCGATGACGTCGCCCATGTACTCCTCCGGCGTCCTGACCTCCACGGCCATGACCGGCTCGAGCAGCACGGGATCCGCCTGGGCGGCTGCCTTCTTGAACGCCATCGAACCCGCGATCTTGAAGGCAAGCTCTGAGGAGTCGACCTCGTGGTAGGCGCCGTCAGTCAGCGTCACCTTCACGTCGACCATCGGATAGCCGGCCAGGACGCCGAACTCAGCGGCCTCCTGGCAGCCGGCGTCCACCGAGGGGATGTACTCCCTGGGGATCCGGCCTCCGGTTACCTTGTTCTCGAACTCGTACCCGCCGCCGTCGCCGCCGGTGGGCTCGAGGTTGATGAGCACGCGACCGTACTGGCCGGAGCCGCCGGTCTGCTTCTTGTGGGTGTACTCGACCTTCTCGACCTTGCGCCGGACCGTCTCGCGGTAGGCGACCTGCGGGCGGCCGATGTTCGCCTCGACCTTGAACTCGCGGCGCATCCGGTCGACCAGCACCTCGAGGTGCAGTTCACCCATCCCCGAGATGATCGTCTGCCCGGTCTCCTCGTCGGTCCTGACCTGGAAGGTCGGGTCCTCCTCGGCGAGCCGCTGAATGGCGGTGCCCAGCTTCTCCTGGTCGCTCTTGGTCCTCGGCTCGATGGCCACGTTGATCACCGGCGCCGGGAACGTCATCGACTCCAGGATCACCGGCGCGTTCTGCGCGCACAGCGTGTCGCCCGTGGTGGTGTCCTTCAGGCCCATCACCGCGACGATCTGCCCGGCCACCGCGAACGGGCGCTCCTCGCGCTTGTTCGCGTGCATCTGGTAGATCTTGCCGATCCGCTCCTTGCGGCCCTTGATCGAGTTCAGCACGTTGCTGCCCGACTCCAGGGTGCCGGAGTAGATCCGGATGTAGGTGAGCTTGCCGAGATGCTGGTCCGACATGATCTTGAACGCCAGCGCGGCGAACGGGTCCTCGGGGTCAGGCTTCCGCTCCACCGCGACGGCCTCGTCGCCCACCGCGTGGCCCTGGACGGCCGGGATGTCGATCGGGCTGGGCAGGTAGTCCACGATCGCGTCGAGCATCGGCTGGACGCCCTTGTTCTTGAAGGCCGTCCCGCACAGCACCGGGGTCACGGCGCTGGCGATGGTCGCGCGCCTGATGGCCGCGACGAGCTGGTCCTCGGACGGCTCAGAACCCTCCAGGTACAGCTCCATCATCTCGTCGTCGTTCTCGGCGATCGTCTCGAGCAGCCGGTCGCGCCATTCGCGCGCGGCCTCGACGTGATCGTCGGGGATCCCGACGATGTCGTACTTGTCGCCCTTGCCCTCGGTCTGCCAGAGCAGCGCGCGCATCCGCACCAGGTCGATGACGCCGCGGAAATCGGATTCCACGCCCCAGGGCAGCTGGACGACGAGCGGCGTCGCGCCGAGCCGGTCCGTGATCATCTCCACGCAGCGGTGGAACTCGGCACCGACCCGGTCCATCTTGTTGACGAAACAGATCCGCGGTACGCCGTACCGGTTAGCCTGCCGCCACACGGTCTCTGACTGCGGTTCCACGCCGGCTACGGCGTCGAAGACCGCCACCGCACCGTCGAGTACCCGCAGCGAGCGCTCCACCTCCACGGTGAAGTCCACGTGCCCCGGGGTGTCGATGATGTTGATGGTGTGGCCGAGCCAGCTCGTCGTGGTAGCGGCGGATGTGATCGTGATGCCGCGTTCCTGCTCCTGCTCCATCCAGTCCATGGTGGCCGCGCCCTCATGGACCTCACCGAGCTTGTAGTTGATTCCGGTGTAGAACAGGATGCGCTCGGTGGTCGTCGTTTTGCCCGCGTCGATATGCGCCATGATCCCGATGTTGCGGACCTTGGCGAGGTCTACGGCGGTCATGGTGGCCACTTTTTCCTCGTTCTCGTAAGTCTCTAGGTAAGTCTGAGTAAGGCTTTCGGCTACCAGCGGTAGTGGGCGAACGCCTTGTTGGACTCCGCCATCTTGTGCGTGTCCTCGCGCCGCTTCACGCTGGCCCCGAGGCCGTTGCTCGCGTCGAGCAGCTCGTTCATGAGCCGCTCGGTCATCGTCTTCTCCCGGCGGTTCCTGGCGTAGGAGACGATCCAGCGCAGCGCGAGCGTCGTGCTGCGCGAGGCGCGGACCTCCACCGGCACCTGGTAGGTCGCGCCGCCGACCCGGCGGCTGCGGACCTCGAGCGTCGGCTTGACGTTGTCCAGTGCGCGCTTCAGGGTGATCACCGGATCGTTGCCGGTCTTATCCCGGCACCCTTCGAGCGCTCCGTACACGATGTGCTCGGCGAGCGAGCGCTTGCCCTCCTTGAGCACCTTGTTAGCTAGCGCGGTGACAAGCGGCGAGCCGTAGACCGGATCGGTGACAAGCTGCCGCTTCGTCGCGGGACCCTTGCGAGGCATCTCAGCTCTTCTCCTTCTTCGCTCCGTACCGGCTGCGGGCCTGCTTGCGGTTGCGGACGCCCTGCGTGTCGAGGGATCCGCGGATGATCTTGTAACGGACACCGGGCAGGTCGCGCACCCGGCCGCCTCGCACCAGCACGATCGAGTGCTCCTGCAAGTTGTGCCCGACACCGGGGATGTACGCGGTGACCTCGATCTGGCTGGTCAGCCGGACCCTGGCGACCTTGCGCAGCGCCGAGTTAGGCTTCTTCGGCGTGGTCGTGTAGACACGCGTGCACACGCCGCGGCGCTGCGGGCTCCCCTTGAGCGCCGGCGTCTTGTTCTTCGCTACCTTGTCCTGGCGGCCCTTGCGGACCAGCTGCTGGATCGTGGGCAACCGCGTCTCCGTCTTTCCAGTCGTTCCGGCCCGCGCTCACGCGCGAGCCCCGTCACGTTCATTGCTGGCGAGCCTTCGAGGTATCTAAGCGGTCTAAGGATCCCAAACGGGATCCGGCAACCCCCTAGCCTGGGGCTTTCTACCCTCCTCCGACCCCCGAGGTCGGGCGTGTCGCCCTGACCGGGAGTCGACGGCTCGGTATGAGCCGACTAATGGGAGAGAGGAAAGCCCACGCTACCAGCCGGTCAGCCAACCCGAACCAGTCCACGGACCTCAGTCCCTGGCCCGATCCAACTAGCCCGGCCAACCCCCAACAAGCAGGGCCGTCAGCTGGCATGCTTACGTGCCCATGCGTACATGGACACGAATGAAGAACCTACCATGACACAACTCTCAAGCAAAATCGAGCGCCCACCGACCCGAACCCCTCCGGGCCCGGCGTGGATGCTCGCCGTTCATTGCTCGTACCTGCACAACACACCACCCCCGCCGTTCATTCCCGCCCGCGCGGAGCGCCCCGCCATGTGGCGCCGGTGGGCCCCCGGGTACGTAAGACGGTACCCGGGGGCCCACCGAGTCCTCTCGGGCCGGCCCCGCGGGCGGGGCGGGAGGCCGGGGCCGGGGCTCGCGGCGGGGTCGTTCGGGCCATATATGTGCCGAACGGGCTGGCGGTCAGCTTGGGAGCCGACCGCCAGCCCGTGACTAGGGAGGGTTCTTACCTGTTGTAGGAGCCGAAGTCGTACTCCTCGAGCGGCACGGCCGCGCCCGAGCCCTGGCCGAACTCGTAGGTCTCAGGTTCGGCGTAGGACCCCGGCGGGAAGGCCGACGACCTGGCGTCGTCGGTCGGCTCGACCCGGATATTCCGGTACACCGGCATGCCGGTGCCGGCCGGGATGAGCTTGCCGATGATGACGTTCTCCTTCAGGCCCAGGAGCGAGTCCGACTTGGCGTGGATGGCCGCGTCGGTGAGCACCCGGGTGGTCTCCTGGAAGGAAGCCGCCGACAGCCACGACTCCGTGGCCAGCGACGCCTTGGTGATCCCCATCAGCACCGCACGGCCGGAGGCCGAGGTGCCGCCGTCGTTCACCACCGCGCGGTTGACCTCCTCGAACCGGGGCCGCTCGACCAGCTCACCGGGCAGCAGCTCGGTGTCGCCCGACTCGAGCACGTTCACCCGCTTCAGCATCTGCCTGATGATGATCTCGATGTGCTTGTCGTGGATCGAGACACCCTGCGACCGGTACACCTCCTGCACCTCGTGCACGAGGTGCAGCTGCACCGCCCGCCCGCCGAGGATACGCAGCACCTCGTGCGGGTTGACCGCGCCCGCGATGAGCTGCTGCCCGACGGCCACGTGGCCGCCGTCGCTGACCAGAAGCCTGGAGCGCATCGGCACCTGGTAGGCGACTTCTTCCGAGCCGTCGTCAGGTACGACGATGATCTTCCTGGTCTTCTCGGTCTCCTCGACCTTGACCCGGCCCTCGTACTCGCTGATGGGCGCCATGCCCTTCGGGATGCGAGCCTCGAAGAGCTCCTGGATGCGCGGCAGGCCGTGGGTGATGTCCTGGCCCGCCACACCGCCGGTGTGGAAGGTCCGCATGGTGAGCTGGGTGCCCGGCTCACCGATCGACTGGGCGGCGACGATGCCGACGGCCTCGCCGACGTCCACCCGCTTGCCGGTGGCCAGCGAGCGGCCGTAGCACTTGGCGCAGACGCCGATCTTGGCCTCGCAGACCAGCACGCTATGCGTGCGGATGGTCTCCACGCCGGCCTCGGTCAGCCGCTCGAGCATCAGCTCGGTCGTGTCGTCCCCGGTCTTGGCCAGCACCACGCCGTCGATCTCGATGTCCTCGGCCACGGTACGGCCCGTGCCCGTGTTCTCGATGTTGGGCAGCTTGCGCAGGTGGCCTTCGGCGTCCTTCTCCGCGATCCGCAGGGGGAGCGAACGGTCGGTGCCGCAGTCCTCCTCCCGCACGATCACGTCCTGCGCCACGTCCACCAGGCGGCGGGTGAGGTACCCGGAGTCCGCCGTGCGGAGCGCGGTGTCGGCGAGGCCCTTGCGGGCGCCGTGGGTGGAGATGAAGTACTCAAGCACCGACAGGCCCTCGCGGAAGCTGGACTTGATCGGCCGCGGGATCGTCTCGCCCTTCGGGTTGGAGACCAGGCCGCGCATGCCGGCGATCTGCCGGACCTGCATCGGGTTACCACGGGCGCCGGAGTTGACCATCATCCAGACCGAGTTGGTCTCGGGGAAGGCCGCCTCCATGTCCTGCGCCACCTCGGCGGTCGCGTGCGTCCAGATCTCGATGAGCTCCTGACGCCGCTCCTCGTCGGTGATCAGGCCGCGCTCGTACTCGCGCTGCACCTTGTCGGCCCGGCGCTCGTAGTTCTCCAGGATCGCCGCCTTGTTCGGCGGCGCGACGACATCCTCGATCGCGATCGTGACACCCGCCCGGGTGGCCCAGTGGAAGCCGGCGTCCTTGAGCGCGTCAAGGGCCGCCGCCACCTCGACCTTCGGGTAGGTCTCGGCGAGCGAGTTGACGATGACCGTCAGCTGCTTCCTGTCCACCTCGAAGTTGACGAACGGGAAGTCGGCGGGCAGCGTCTCGTTGAAGATGCAGCGGCCGAGCGTGGTGGACAGCCGGACCGGGTCGCCCTCGGCCCAGCCTTCCGGCAGCTGGGCACCGCTCGGCAGGACGATCCCGGGCAGCCGGATCTCGATCCGGGCCTGCAGGTCGAGCTCGCCCGCGTCGTAGGCCATCAGCGCCTCGGACAGCGACGAGAACGCCCGGCCCGTGCCGACCACATCCGCGGTCTCCCTGGTCAGGCAGTACAGGCCGATGATCATGTCCTGGGTGGGCATGGTGACCGGCTTGCCGTCGGCAGGCTTGAGGATGTTGTTGGTGGACAGCATCAAGATCCGCGCCTCGGCCTGCGCCTCGGCGGACAGCGGCAGGTGCACCGCCATCTGGTCGCCGTCGAAGTCCGCGTTGAACGCGGTGCAGACCAGCGGGTGGATCTGGATGGCCTTGCCCTCCACCAGCTGCGGCTCGAACGCCTGGATGCCGAGGCGGTGCAGGGTCGGCGCCCGGTTCAGCAGCACCGGGTGCTCGGTGATGACCTCCTCGAGCACGTCCCACACGACCGGGCGGGCCCGCTCCACCATCCGCTTGGCCGACTTGATGTTCTGCGCGTGGTTGAGGTCAACCAGGCGCTTCATCACGAACGGCTTGAACAGCTCCAGGGCCATCTGCTTGGGCAGCCCGCACTGGTGCAGCTTGAGCTGCGGCCCGACCACGATGACGCTCCGGCCCGAGTAGTCGACCCGCTTGCCCAGCAGGTTCTGGCGGAACCGGCCCTGCTTGCCCTTGAGCATGTCGGACAGGGACTTGAGCGGGCGGTTGCCAGGCCCGGTGACCGGGCGGCCGCGGCGGCCGTTGTCGAACAGGCTGTCCACGGCCTCCTGCAGCATCCGCTTCTCGTTGTTCACGATGATCTCCGGCGCGCCCAGGTCAAGCAGCCGCTTGAGCCGGTTGTTCCGGTTGATCACCCGGCGGTACAGGTCGTTCAGGTCACTCGTCGCGAACCGGCCGCCGTCCAGCTGGACCATCGGCCGCAGGTCCGGCGGGATCACCGGGATGCAGTCGAGCACCATGCCCATCGGGCTGTTCCTGGTGTTCAGGAACGCCGACACGACCTTGAGCCGCTTCAGCGCGCGGGCCTTCTTCTGGCCCTTGCCCGTCCTGATGGTCTCGCGCAGGCTCTGCGCCTCCGCGTCCAGGTCGAAGCTGGCCAGCCGGTCCTGGATCGCCTGGGCGCCCATCCCGCCGCGGAAGTACCGGCCGAACCGGTCCCGCATCTCGCGGTAGAGCAGCTCGTCACCCTCGAGGTCCTGGACCTTCAGGTTCTTGAACCTGCTCCAGACCTCGTCCAGGCGGTCGATCTCCTTGCCCGCGCGGTCCCTGATCTGCTTGCACTCCCGGTCGCTGCTCTCCCGCAGCTTCCGCTTCGCGTCGCTCTTGGCGCCCTGCGCCTCGAGCTCGGCCAGGTCGGCCTCGAGCTTGGCCTGCCGGCCCTCGACGTCGGCGTCACGGCGCTGCTCGAGCTGGCCGCGCTCGACCGAGATCTTGGCTTCGAGGCTCGGCAGGTCGCGCGCCCGTGCGTCGTCGTCCACGTAGGTGATCATGTAGGCGGCGAAGTAGATGACCTTCTCCAGGTCCTTCGGCGCCAGGTCGAGCAGGTAGCCCAGACGGCTGGGCACGCCCTTGAAGTACCAGATGTGCGTGACCGGCGCGGCCAGCTCGATGTGGCCCATCCGCTCGCGCCGCACCTTGGCGCGGGTGACTTCCACGCCACAGCGCTCACAGATGATGCCCTTGAACCGAACGCGCTTGTACTTGCCGCAGTAGCACTCCCAGTCCCGGGTCGGGCCGAAGATCTTCTCGCAGAAGAGCCCGTCCTTCTCCGGCTTGAGCGTGCGGTAGTTGATGGTCTCCGGCTTCTTCACTTCACCGTGCGACCACTGCCTGATGTCCTCGGCGGTGGCCAGACCGATCCGAAGATCGTCAAAGTAGTTGACGTCTAGCAATTTGTGTAACCCCCTTCGGATCAGACCTCTTCGACACTGCTCGGCTCGCGCCGGGACAGGTCGATGCCGAGTTCCTCGGCCGCGCGGAAAACGTCCTCGTCGGTGTCGCGCATCTCGATCGCGGCCCCGTCGCTCGACAGCACCTCGACGTTGAGACAGAGCGACTGCATTTCCTTGATCAGGACCTTGAAGGACTCGGGGATGCCCGGTTCCGGCACGTTCTCGCCCTTGACGATGGCCTCGTACACCTTGACCCGGCCGAGCACGTCGTCGGACTTGATCGTGAGCAGCTCCTGCAGGGCGTAGGCGGCGCCGTACGCCTCCAGGGCCCAGACCTCCATCTCACCGAAGCGCTGCCCGCCGAACTGCGCCTTGCCGCCCAGCGGCTGCTGGGTGATCATCGAGTACGGACCGGTCGAACGGGCGTGGATCTTGTCGTCGACCAGGTGCAGCAGCTTGAGGATGTAGATGTAGCCGACCGCGATCGGGTCCTTGAACGGCTCGCCGGTCCGGCCGTCGAACAGCCTGGCCTTGCCGCTCGAGGCGACCAGCCGCTGGCCGTCCCGGTTCGGCAGCGTGCTGCCGAGCAGGCCGGTGATCTCCTCTTCCTTGGCCCCGTCGAACACCGGGGTGGCGACGGGCGTGCCCGCCGGCGCGGCGTCGGCGCCCACCGACCGCAGCCGGTTCTTCCACTCGGCGTCACCGCCGTCGACCTGCCAGCCGGTCTTGGCCACCCAGCCGAGGTGAGTCTCGAGGACCTGGCCGACGTTCATCCGGCCGGGAACGCCGAGCGGGTTGAGCACGATGTCCACCGGGGTGCCGTCCTCGAGGAACGGCATGTCCTCCACCGGGAGGATCTTCGCGATCACGCCCTTGTTCCCGTGCCGTCCGGCCAGCTTGTCGCCGTCGGTGATCTTGCGCTTCTGGGCCACGTACACCCGGACCAGCTCGTTCACGCCCGGCGGCAGCTCGTCGCCGTCCTCTCGGGTGAACACCCGGACGCCGATGACCTTGCCCTCTTCGCCGTGCGGGACCTTCAGGCTGGTGTCCCGGACCTCGCGCGCCTTCTCACCGAAGATCGCGCGCAGCAGCCGCTCCTCCGGGGTCAGCTCGGTCTCGCCCTTGGGCGTGACCTTGCCGACCAGGATGTCGCCGTTGACGACCTCGGCACCGATCCTGATGATGCCGCGCTCGTCCAGGTCGGCTAGGACCTCGTCGGAGACGTTCGGGATGTCCCTGGTGATCTCCTCGGGCCCGAGCTTGGTGTCCCGGGCGTCGACCTCGTGCTCCTCGATGTGGATGCTCGACAGGATGTCGTCTTGCACCAGCCGCTGAGACAAGATGATCGCGTCTTCGTAGTTGTGACCCTCCCACGGCATGAACGCCGCGAGCAGGTTCTTGCCCAGCGCCATCTCGCCGTGGTCGGTGCACGGGCCGTCGGCCAGCACCTGGCCCTTTTCCACCCGGTCGCCTTCCTCGACGACCGGCTTCTGGTTGAAGCAGGTGCCCTGGTTGGACCGGCGGAACTTGGACACCAGGTAGGTGGTCCGGGTGCCGTCGTCGTTCATCACCGTCACGAGGTCCGCGCTGGACTCCTCGACCACGCCGGCCTTGTCGGCCAGGATCACGTCGCCCGCGTCGGTCGCGGCACGGTACTCCATGCCGGTGCCGACCAGCGGCGCGTCGCTGCGCAGCAGCGGCACGCTCTGCCGCTGCATGTTCGAGCCCATCAGCGCGCGGTTCGCGTCGTCGTGCTCCAGGAACGGGATCATGGCGGTGGCCACGGACACCATCTGCCGCGCCGACACGTCCATGTAGTCGACCTCGTCCGGCGGGATGTAGTCCACCTCGCCGCCCTTGCGGCGGACCAGCACGCGGTTCTCGAACATGTTGCCGTCCGAATCCAGCGGCGTGTTCGCCTGGGCGATGACGTGCCTGTCCTCCTCGTCGGCGGTCAGGTAGTCGATCTGGTCGGTCACCACGCCGTTGTTGACCTTGCGGTACGGCGTCTCGACGAAGCCGAACGCGTTCACCCGGGCGTAGCTGGACAGCGAGCCGATAAGGCCGATGTTCGGCCCTTCCGGCGTCTCGATCGGGCACATCCGGCCGTAGTGGCTGGGGTGCACGTCGCGGACCTCGAAGCCCGCCCGCTCGCGGCTCAGGCCGCCGGGGCCCAGTGCGCTCAGGCGGCGCTTGTGGGTCAGGCCGGCCAGCGGGTTGGTCTGGTCCATGAACTGGGAGAGCTGGCTGGTGCCGAAGAACTCCTTGATGGACGCCACCACGGGCCGGATGTTGATCAGGGTCTGCGGCGTGATCGCCTCGACGTCCTGAGTGGTCATCCGCTCCCTGACGACGCGCTCCATCCGGGCCAGGCCGAGCCTGACCTGGTTCTGGATCAGCTCGCCCACGGTGCGCAGCCGCCGGTTGCCGAAGTGGTCGATGTCGTCGGTCTCGAGCGGGATGATCGTCTCGCCGGCGATCATCTCCTCCTCGCCCGCGTGCAGCCGGACCAGGTACTCGATGGTGGCGACGATGTCGGCCTCGCTCAGCGTGCCCTGCCGGATCGGCAGCTCCAGGCCGAGCTTCCTGTTGACCTTGTAGCGGCCCACCTTGGCCAGGTCATACCGCTTCGGGTTGAAGTAGAGGTTCTCCAGCAGCGCCTGCGCCGACTCGCGCGTCGGCGGCTCACCCGGCCGCAGCTTGCGGTAGATGTCGAGCAGCGCCTCGTCCTGGCCGGCCGTGTGGTCCTTCTCCAGGGTGGCGCGCATCGACTCGTACCCGCCGAACCGGTCCAGGATCTTCGCGTCGTCCCAGCCCAGAGCCTTCAGCAGGACGGTCACGCTCTGCTTGCGCTTGCGGTCGATGCGGACGCCGACGCTGTCCCGCTTGTCGATCTCGAACTCGAGCCATGCGCCCCGGCTCGGGATCACCTTGCAGGAGTAGATGTCCTTGTCCGAGGTCTTGTCGACCTGGCGGTCAAAGTACACGCCCGGTGAGCGGACCAGCTGGCTGACCACGACGCGCTCGGTGCCGTTGATGATGAAGGTGCCCTTGGCCGACATGAGCGGGAAATCGCCCATGAACACCGTCTGGCTCTTGATCTCGCCAGTGGTGTTGTTGATGAACTCCGCCGTCACGAACATGGGGGCGGAGAACGTCATGTCCTTGTCCTTGCACTCCTCCGAGGAGTACTTGGGCGGCTCGAACCGGTGGTCCCGGAATGAGAGCGACATGGTGCCCGAGAAGTCTTCGATCGGGCTGATCTCCTCGAAGATCTCCTCGAGGCCGGACTGCTCGGACAGGTCCTTCCGCCCGGCGTCCTTTGCTTCAGTGATGCGGGCCTGCCACCTCACGTTGCCTAGCAGCCAGTCGAACGACTCGGTCTGCAGGGCGAGTAGGTCGGGTACCTTGAGCGGCTCCTGGATGCGCGCGAAAGACACGCGGCGTGAACCAGGATTCGTTGCGGAGGTAGTCGGTGCGGAGGCGCTGCGCGATGCTGCCAACAGGGGTCCTTCCGAACTTTGTCGCGGAAATATCACCGCACGCACGCCAAACGCCCCGCGGCAAAACCCCGTAGACGCGAGGGAGACACCGAGGACGTCAGAGTGCAGCGCAAACTAGCAGTGTAGCCGAAGGCCACACCGCTGGTCAAGTGTACGTCACTATGAGATTCACGGTTGCTCCGCAGCATCGCTCTTTGGCGGCCAAGAGTCAAGTCTGAACCGGACACTCGGGACAGTTTGCCTGGGTGACGGATGCCACATGCAGTGTTATGTGTAGTCAGCAACACAGCAGGGTATGACCTTATTCCTGCCCTCCGCCGGAACATGACGAGACCCGGGCCCCGCACCACTGCCGTGGCGCGCGAACCCGGGTCTCGCTGCGCTTGTTACCGCCTAACGCAGCCCGGAAGGCTACTTGACGGTGACGGTGGCGCCTGCGCCCTCGAGGGCCGCCCGCGCCTTGTCCGCGCTCTCCTTGTTGACCTTCTCAAGCACCGTCTTGGGCGCGCCGTCGACCAGGTCCTTGGCCTCCTTGAGGCCGAGGCTGGTCAGGCTGCGCACCTCCTTGATGACCTGAATCTTCTTGTCGCCCGCGGCCTCGAGGATGACGTCGAACTCGTCCTGCTCCTCGGCCTGCTCGGCCTCGCCGGCACCGGCGCCCCCGGCGGCGGGCGCGGCCACCGCCACGGGGGCGGCCGCCTTCACGTCGAACGTCTCCTCGAACTGCTTCACGAAATCGGAGAGCTCGAGCAGGGTCATCTCCTTGAACGCCTCGAGGAGGTCGTCCGTGCTCATCTTCGCCATGGTGGTGTGTTCCTCGTTCCTTCAATTCCTAGCGTGGGGTCCGGCCAGCGTGTGGTCGGGGTCAGCGTGTGGTCGGGTCAGCCTTCGTCGCCTGAGCCCGGCGTGTCCGGCGCGGCGTCTGAACTTGCCGCGGCCGGGGCCGCGTCGGCTGTGCTTGCATCGGCTGTGCTTGCATCGGCAGTGCTTGCATCGGCAGTGCTTGCATCGGCAGTGCTTGCATCGGCCGGGGCCGCGTCGCCGGCGGCCGCGCGCTTGGCGCGCAGCGCCTCGGCGAGCTGGGCCATCTGCACCGGCAGCGCGTTGAACGTCGCGGCCGCGCCGGCCAGCGACGCCTTCATCGCGCCGGCCAGCTTGGCCAGCAGGACCTCGCGCGGCTCCAGGTCGGCCAGCTTGATGATCTCCGACGGCGACATCGCCTTGCCGTCGAGCACGCCGCCCTTGATGACCAGCAGCGGGTTCGCCTTGGCGAAGTCGCGCAGGCCCTTGGCGGCCTCCACCACATCACCGTCGACGAACGCGACCGCTGAGGGCCCGGCGAGCAGCGGCGACAGCTGGTCGGCCAGGCCCGCGTCGGTGATCGCGATCTTGGTCAGCGTGTTCTTCACCACGGTGAACGTGGCGTTGCCCCCGAGCGACCTGCGCAGCTCGGCGAGCTGGGCCACGGTAAGCCCGCGGTACTCGGTGAGCACCGCGCCTGACGAGTCCCTGAACCGCTCGGTGAGCTCGGTGACCGCGGCGACCTTCTCAGCGTTAGCCATGTGCCTCCTCTCCATTTCGTAGAAGCTGAAGACAGCAAAAACGCCCCGGCGCGAGGCGCACGGGGCGGCAACGCCGACCATGGAAGGCCGGACGGCACAGCTCAGTTCACCTGCGCGGGATGTCCGCCCGGGATCTGTGCGACCCGGGCCGGAGCCTTCGGCCGCCGCGCAAGCGCGACAGCATCCAGCGGTCTTCGGCGGCTTCAGTGTACGGACCCCCGGCCCCAGCTCCAAATTTTCGTGCGGTCCGACCGTGATCGTGGATTGTCCGACCGTGATCGTGCTTTGCTGCACCCCTATCCAGGCAGTCGCGTATCTCTGCTCGCCTGCATGTCAAGATCCGACCGCGCCGCAGGTGCGGTCCTGGCCCCTGACCCCGGGCTTGACAGCAACGATGGAGCATCGTTGCTGCTCAGACGACATCGATGTTCCATCGTAGCTGTTACTGCTGCGGGCAGACCTGGCGATTCAGGTTCCGGGGTGGGCGTGCGGGGCTCACGGGGCAGGTGGGAAAGCCGTGGCGGGCACAGGCAGCGGCGCGGGCATGGCTCGGGTGGCGGCGCGGGCATGTTCGGGTGGCGGCGCGGACTGGCCCGGGACCCAGGCGCGTGACAGCCGCTATCAGGGGTGCAGCGATCCACGATGATTCGCTGGCGCCGCACTGCGGCAGCGAAAGCGGTCGGCACCCATGTCGGGGCCGACCGCATCGCGCTCGGGGTCAGGCGGTGGGCGCTCGGGGCCGGCCGCATCGCGCTTGGGGTCGGGCGGTGGGCGCTCAAGGCCGGCCGCGTTGCGCTCGGGGTCAGGCGGTGGCTTCGGCGAGGTCCTCGGTGAAGTTGCGGGTCTTGTTGGGGTCGACCGGGATGCCCGGACCCATCGTCGTGGTGAACGTGACCTTCTTCAGGTACCGGCCCTTAGCCGCGGCGGGCTTGAGCCTGATCACCTCGTCCAGGGCGGCGGCGTAGTTCTCGAGCAGGGCGTTGTTCGGGAACGACGCCTTGCCGATGATGAAGTGGAGGTTGCCGTGCCGGTCGGTCCTGAACTCGATCTTGCCGCCCTTGATCTCGGTCACGGCCTTGGCCACGTCCGGCGTCACGGTCCCGGTCTTCGGGTTCGGCATCAGGCCGCGCGGGCCGAGCACCCGGCCGAGACGGCCGACCTTGCCCATCAGGTCGGGGGTGGCGACCACCGCGTCGAAGTCGAGGAATCCGCCCTGGATGCGCTCGATCAGGTCATCGGAGCCGACGTAGTCGGCGCCCGCCGCGCGGGCGTCCTCGGCCCGGTCGCCGGTGGCGAAGACGAGCACCCGGGCGGTCTTGCCGGTGCCGTTCGGCAGGTTGACCGTGCCGCGGACCATCTGGTCCTGCTTGCGCGGGTCGACGCCGAGCCTCAGCGCCACCTCGACGGTCGGGTCGAACTTCGTCACCTGGTTCGACTTGGCGATGGTGACTGCCTCCGCGGGGCTGTAGAGCCGCTCACGGTCAATCTGCTCTTGGGCCTTGAGGTAGGCCTTGCTGCGCTTCATTACGTGTCTCCTGGTGTCCGGAGGTTGTGGTCAGCGGGCCGCGCGAGGCCCTGCCACTGCCTGTGTCTCAGATGAGGTCTAGCTATCGACCTTGATGCCCATCGAGCGAGCGGTGCCGGCGATGATCTTCTCGGCCGCCTCGATCGTGGTCGCGTTCAGGTCGGGCATCTTGGTCTGCGCGATCTCGCGGACCTGGGCGGCGGTGATGTTGCCTACCTTGGTCTTGTGCGGCTCGGCGCTGCCCTTGTCCACGCTCGCGGCCTTCTTGATCAGCTCGGCGGCCGGCGGCGTCTTGGTGACGAAGGTAAAGGACCGGTCCTCGAAGATGGAGATCTCGACCGGGATGATGTTGCCCCGCTGGCTTTCCGTCGCCGCGTTGTACTGCTTGACGAAGTCCATGATGTTCACGCCGTGCGGGCCCAGCGCGGTACCCACGGGCGGCGCCGGGGTGGCCTGGCCCGCCGGCAGCTGCACCTTGACGACGGCGGCGAGCTTCTTCCTTCTTGGCGGCATTCGACTATGTCCTTACTTGGCTGTTAGATCTTGGTCACCTGGTCGAACGACAGCTCGACCGGGGTCTCGCGGCCGAAGATCGACACCAGCACCTTGAGCTTCTGGGTGTCCGGGTTGATCTCGTTCACGGTGGCGGGAAGCGTGGCGAACGGGCCGTCCATAACGGTAACGCTTTCGCCGACCTCAAATTCCACCGTGGAGGTCCGCGCGGCTTCGGCCTGCTTGGTCCCGGGCTCGGGCTCCGGCGCGAGCAGGCCGGCCACCTCGCCGAGCTGCAGCGGCGACGGCCGGCTGGACAGCCCGACGAAGCCGGTCACGCCCGGTGTGTTGCGGACCACCGCCCAGGACTCGTCCGTCAGTTCCATCCGCACCAGGATGTAGCCGGGCAGGACCTTCTCCGAGACCTGCTGCCGCTTGCCGCCCTTGATCTCGGTCACCTGGTGAACGGGGACCTCGATCTGGTAGATGTAATCCTCCATGTTGAGCGAGGAGATCCGGCTCTCCAGGTTGGTCTTCACCCGGTTCTCGTAACCCGCGTAGGAGTGCACCACGTACCAGTCCCCGGGGAGCATGCGAAGCTCGCGCTGGAACTCCTCCCGCGCGCTGTCGGCCGGTTCCTCCTTGGCGTCCGCCGCGGACTCGTCCAGCGCGCCGTCGGCCGAGGCGGCAACGTCCTCGGGCTCGCCGGGTTCTTCGCTGTAGTCGCTCACGTCATCGGCCTCCCCGGTTTCCGCATCGGGTTCGGTCGCGCCCGTGGCCACGGAATCCAGTTCGGTCTCGGACACGATTGCTCTCTCTTTCCTCAAGTCATGATCAGCTACCGCGATCATGGCGCCGCGTATGGCGTACACGCGGCCGCTGGGCGGCGGATCCCCGGGATCGCCTAGCCGAACACCTCGAACACCAGCTTGGTGAAGCCGTAGTCCAGGCTCGTCACGATGATGACCATGAAGATCACGAAGGCCATGCAGACCACGGTGTAGGTGACAAGCTCCTTGCGGGTCGGCCAGATCACCTTGCGCAGTTCGCCGACTATCTGCCGGAAGAACAAGGCAGGCGTGGTCCGGCTTTCGCGCTTGGCCGCGCGTCCGGTTCCGCCCCGTTTCTCCGGGGCCTCACCGCGTGTCTGAGTTGCCATATCCTCACCTGTTGGTCCGCCGGCTTGGCGGGTTCGCCGGATCGCACTCGCAGGGCAGGAGGGACTCGAACCCCCAACCACCGGTTTTGGAGACCGGGACTCTGGCCAATTGAGCTACTGCCCTGTGCCTACTCACACCGTGCTTAATCACACCGTGCTTTAGTGCTGCACCGCTTCAGCATCCGCCGCAAGCACACGGGCATGCTGCCGCAACCACAGCACCGCTGTTGGTCCCTGCAGTGTACGTCCGAACCGCCCGTCCGTCGAACCGGCTGGCCAAGGCGGGTCCAAGGGGGGTCTGGGGGGATGGGTCCCCCCAGACGCGGGGGTTCCGGGGGGTCGTCCCCCCGGGCCAGCACAGCGGGGGGGTCTTGGGGGGTCGTCCCCCCGGGCCAGCACAGCGGGGGGGTCTTGGGGGGTCGTCCCCCCGGGCCAGCACAGCGGGGGGGTCTTGGGGGGTCGTCCCCTCAGGCCAGCACAGCGGGGGGGTCTTGGGGGGTCGTCCCCTCAGGCCAGCACAGCGGGGGGGTCTTGGGGGGTCGCCCCCCCGGCTAGCATTTGCCCATGGCTACGAGAGTCTCCGCACGCATTTCCGCTATCTCCGAATCCGCCACGCTGGCCGTGGACGCCAAGGCCAAGGCGCTGAAGGCGGCGGGCAGGCCGGTCATCGGCTTCGGCGCCGGAGAGCCGGACTTCCCGACCCCCGGTTACATCGTCGAGGCGGCCCAGCGGGCCTGCGCCGAGCCGCGATTCCACAAGTACACCCCGGCGGCCGGCCTGCCCGAGCTCAGGCAGGCGATCGCGGCCAAGACGGCCAGGGATTCCGGCTACCAGGTGGAGGCCAGCCAGGTGCTGGTCACCAACGGCGGCAAGCAGGCGGTCTACCAGGCGTTCGCCACCCTGCTCGACCCGGGCGACGAGGTCATCGTGCCGGCGCCCTACTGGACCACCTACCCCGAGGTCATCGCGCTGGCCGGCGGCGTGATGCGGCCCGTGCTGACCGACGAGCAGTCCGGCTACCTGGCCTCGGTCGACGATCTCGAGGCGGCCCGCACCAGCCGCAGCAAGGTGCTGCTGTTCGTGTCCCCGTCCAACCCGACCGGGGCGGTGTACCCGCCGGAGGCGGTCCGGGAGATCGGTCAGTGGGCCGCGGAGCACGGCCTGTGGGTGGTCACCGACGAGATCTACGAGCACCTGGTGTACGGCGACGCCCGGTTCTCCTCGATCCCGGTGCAGGCCCCGGAGACCGCCGACACCTGCGTGGTGCTGAACGGCGTGGCCAAGACCTACGCGATGACCGGCTGGCGGGTAGGCTGGATGATCGGCCCGCGGGACGTGGTCGCCGCCGCGGCGAACCTGCAGAGCCACGCCACGTCCAACGTCTGCAACGTGGCCCAGGCGGCCGCGCTTGCCGCCGTGTCCGGGGACCTGTCCGCCGTGGCCGCCATGCGCACGGCGTTCGACCGGCGCAGGCTGACCATGACCAGGATGCTGAACGAGATCGGCGGCGTCCTCTGCCCGGAGCCGCAGGGCGCGTTCTACTGCTATCCGAGCGTCAAGGCCCTGCTCGGCAAGGAGATATCCGGAAAGCGGCCGCAGACCTCGGCGGAACTGGCCGGCCTCATCCTGGACGAGGCGGAAGTGGCCGTGGTCCCGGGCGAGGCGTTCGGTACGCCCGGATATTTCCGGCTTTCCTGCGCGCTCGGCGACGCCGACCTCGAAGAAGGCATCGGGCGGATGGCCAAGCTGCTCGCGGAAGCCCGGTGAGCGTTATTCAGAACCGACTAGTGAGCACGGGCCTTTTGAGCCCGTGCGAGCGGTCGGTACCGTAGGGTCGGCGAGAACCCCGACGTGTATCTGAATAACGCGAACCTTTGAAGAGGGCACTGCAGGCACGGCACACTGAGCGGATGTCGAGGCCGCTTTCCGCACTTCCCAAGGCGCACCTGCACCTGCATTTCACCGGCGCGATGCGGCACGCGACGCTGGGCGAGCTGGCCCGGACGCACGGCGTCCGGCTGCCGCCCGCGCTCGCGCAGGACTGGCCGCCGCGGCTGAGCGGCGCCGACGAGCGCGGCTGGTTCCGGTTCCAGCGGCTGTACGACACCGCCCGTTCGGTGCTGCGCACCCCCGCCGATGTGCGGCGGCTGGTGACCGAGACCGCCGAGGACGAACGGGCGGAGGGCTCGCGCTGGCTGGAGATCCAGGTCGACCCGTCCGGTTACGCCGCGCGGTTCGGCGGGATCACGGCCATGACCGAACTGGTCCTCGGCGCCGCCGCGGCCGCGGCGGACGCCACCGGCGTGGGGATCGGCGTCATAATCGCGGCCAACCGGACCAAGCACCCGCTGGAAGCCAGGACCCTGGCCCGGCTGGCCGCCCAATACGCGGGCCGGGGGGTGACCGGGTTCGGCCTGTCCAACGACGAGCGGCGCGGGGCCGCGCCCGAGTTCGCCGCCGCGTTCCGGATTGCCGAACGGGCTGGGCTGCTCCTGGTTCCGCACGGTGGCGAGCTGGCCGGGCCGGCCAGCGTGGAGGCCTGCCTCGACGACCTGCACGCGGACCGGATCGGCCACGGCATCCGGGCCGCCGAGGATCCCGCCCTGGTCAAGCGGCTAGCCGCCGAGGGCGTCACCTGCGAGGTGTGCCCGTCTTCCAACGTCGCGCTCGGCGTCGCGGCGGTCCTGTCGCACCTCCCGCTGCGCCGCCTGTTCGAGGCCGGCGTGCCCGTCGCGCTCGGGGCCGACGACCCGCTGCTGTTCGGCCCGCGGCTGACCGCGCAGTACGAGATCGCCCGGCACGCGCACCGGTTCACCGACGCCGAACTGGCCGACCTGGCCCGCGCGTCGGTGCTCGGCTCGGCGGCCCCCGAGCCGCTGCGAGCAGAGCTGCTGACCGGGATCGGCGACTGGCTCGCCACCGCGCCGGAGCAGGCTTCCTCGCCAGGGCACGCTCCCCCGCCGGAGCAGGCTTCCTCGCCGGAGCAGGCTTCCTCGCCGGAGCACGCCGCCCCGGGGCTCGCTCCCCCGCGGGGGCTCGCTCCCCCGCGGGGGCTCGCTCCCCCGCCGGGGCACGCCGCCGTGGCCGGGTGACGCGCCTGGTCCGTTCGGCATAAAAATGAGCTGGACCGGCGGCTGAGTTTCGCGGAATACTCCAGGCAGCAGATAGGCTTCACCAGACATGGCGTTGATCCGGCTATCACCGGGGAGCCCCCGGAAGAAAGGGTCGCGGCGCGGCCTGAGTAGAACCGGGCGGGTCCGGCCCGTCATAGCCGGCTGACGAGCGGTCGCCGGTAACGGCCCGGACACGGGCCAGGCGGCAAGCGAGGTGGTACCGCGGTACGCCCGCGCGGGAGCGGGCGCGTCGTCCTCGCGCCGGACCGAGCACCGCCCAAGAGGACGCACCGATGGCCGTCTACCCGCGTACCGGGGACACCGAAGTACCCGCCCAGCCGAGCTTCCCCTCGCTCGAGCGCGAGGTGCTTGACTACTGGGAGGGCGCGGACACGTTCCGCGCCTCGATCCGGCAGCGTCCCGCTGACGACGAGTTCGTCTTCTACGACGGCCCGCCGTTCGCCAACGGGCTGCCGCACTACGGTCACCTGATCACCGGCTACGTCAAAGACGTGGTACCCAGGTTCCGTACCATGCAGGGGCACCGGGTGGAGCGCAGGTTCGGCTGGGACTGCCACGGGCTGCCCGCCGAGGTGGAGGCCGAACGCCTGCTCGGCATCTCCGGCAAGGCCGACATCCTCGCCATGGGCATCGAGAAGTTCAACCACGCCTGCCGCGAGTCCGTGCTGCGCTACACCCGCGAATGGCGCGACTACGTCACCAGGCAGGCCCGCTGGGTCGACTTCGACAACGACTACAAGACGCTCGACCTCCCCTACATGGAGAGCGTCATGTGGGCCTTTTCGCAGCTGTGGGACAAGGGCCTGGTCTACCAGGGCTTCAAGGTGCTGCCGTACTGCTGGCGGTGCGAGACCCCGCTGTCCAACCACGAGCTGCGGATGGACGACGACACCTACGCCGAACGGCAGGACCCCTCAGTGACGGTCCGGTTCAAGCTGGAGACCGGGGAGTGGCTGCTGGCCTGGACCACCACGCCGTGGACGCTGCCGTCCAACCTGGCCTGCGCGGTCGGCGCGGACATCGGCTACGTGATCCTCGCCAAGGACGGCGAGCGGTACATCCTGGCCAGGGACCGGCAGGCCGCGTACGAGCGGGAGCTCGAGGGCGCCACTGAGGTGGGCGCGCTGACCGGCGCCGAGCTGGCCGGGCGCCGCTACGAGCCGCTGTTCGGGTACCTGGCCGATGCCGCGAAGTTCGGTACCCAGGACGCGTTCCGGGTGATCCTGTCCGACGACGTCACCACCGAGGACGGCACCGGCGTGGTGCACATGGCGCCCGCCTACGGCGAGGCCGACGCGCTGGCCTGCAACGCGGCCGGCATCCCGACCGTGCTCACCGTGGACGAAGGCGCCCGGTTCACCTCCGTGGTGCCCGACTTCGAGGGCCAGCACGTCTTCGACGCCAACGCCGGGATCGCAGCCCGGCTGCGCGAGCAGGGCAGCCTGGTGCGGAAGGAAACCTACACGCACTCCTACCCGCACTGCTGGCGGTGCCGCAACCCGCTGATCTACAAGGCGGTGTCGAGCTGGTTCGTCGCGGTGAGCACGTTCCGGGACCGGATGGTCGAGCTGAACGAGCAGATCACCTGGGTGCCCGAGCACGTCAAGGGCGGCCAGTTCGGCAAGTGGCTGGCCGGTGCGCGGGACTGGTCGATCAGCCGGAACCGGTTCTGGGGCTCGCCCATCCCGGTCTGGCAGAGCGACAACCCCGACTACCCGCGCACCGACGTGTACGGCTCGCTGGACGAGCTCGAGCGAGACTTCGGCGTGCGCCCGGCCGACCTGCACCGCCCGGCGATCGACGACCTGGTCCGGCCGAACCCGGACGACCCGACCGGCCAGTCCATGATGCGCCGGGTCCCCGAGGTGCTCGACTGCTGGTTTGAGTCGGGGTCCATGCCGTTCGCCCAGGTGCACTACCCGTTCGAGAACCGCGAGTGGTTCGACAGCCACTACCCGGGCGACTTCATCGTCGAGTACATCGGCCAGACCCGGGGCTGGTTCTACACCCTGCACGTGCTCGCCACCGCGCTGTTCGACCGGCCGGCTTTCCGGTCCTGCGTCAGCCACGGCATCGTGCTCGGCAACGACGGCCAGAAGATGTCCAAGAGCCTGCGCAACTACCCGGACGTGAACGAGGTCTTCGACAACTTCGGCTCGGACGCCATGCGCTGGTTCCTGATGGCCAGCCCGGTGCTGCGCGGCGGGAACCTGATCGTCACCTCCCACGGCATCAGGGACGCGGTCCGGCAGGCCATCCTGCCGCTGTGGAACAGCTACTACTTCTTCGCGCTGTACGCCAACGCCGAGTCCTACGCCGCCAAGCGGTCGCTCGCGAGCGAGCACGTACTCGACCGTTACATCCTGGCCAAGACCAGCGCCGCGGTGACCGAGATCGCCCGCGCGCTCGACGTCTACAACGTCGGCGGCGCGTGCCAGGCGCTCCGGGAGCACCTCGAAGTGCTGACCAACTGGTACATCCGCCGGTCCCGCAACCGGTTCTGGGCCGGCGAGCAGGACGCGCTCGACACCCTGTGGACCGTGCTCGAGACCGTCTGCCGGGCCGCCGCGCCGCTGCTGCCGCTGACCACCGAGGCCGTCTGGCGCGGGCTGACCGGCGAGCCCAGCGTGCACCTGGCGTCGTGGCCGGACGTCTCCCCCTCGGCCGGCTGGGCGCTGCTCAACCCCGGTGACGGGGAGCTGACCGGCGCCATGGACCTGGTCCGCGCCGTGTGCAGCACCGCGCTCGGCTTGCGCAAGGCGCACCAGCTGCGGGTGCGGCTGCCGCTGGCGTCGCTGGTCATCGCCCACCCGGACGCCAAGTCGCTGGCGCCGTTCACCGAACTGATCGCCGACGAGGTCAACGTCAAGGCCGTCGAGCTCTCCGCCGACCCCGCCAGCCTGGGCAGGTTCGAGCTGGTGGTGAACCCGCGGCTGCTCGGGCCGCGGCTTGGCGGGCAGGTGCAGCAGGTCATCCGCGCGGTCAAGGCCGGTTCCTGGACCCGGTCCGGCGAGCGCGTGGTGGCGGCCGGCGTCGAGCTGGAACCCGGCGAGTACGAGCTGAAGCTGGCCGCCGCCGACCCCGAGTCCACCTCGGCGCTGCCCGGCAACACCGGGCTGATCGCGCTGGACCTGGCGGTAAGCCCGGCACTGGCGGCCGAAGGCACCGCGCGCGACGTGGTGCGGGTCGTCCAGCAGGCCCGCCGGGACGCCGGCCTCGCGGTCTCCGACCGGATCCGGCTGACGATCGGCGCCGACGGCGCGGTCGCCGACGCGGTCCGCGCGCACGCCGGGTTCGTGGCGGCCGAGACACTCGCCGTGGACCTGGAGGTACGCCCGTCCGCCGACGTCGGCACCGATCCCCACCCGCTGGCCGACGCCGCCGTCACGCTCGCGCTGACCCGCGTGTCGTTATCGGAAGTTATTACCAGCCAGTTACGGGTGCTCCGGCGTTGAGCCGGAGCGCCGGGCCGGCCGTAGATGAGGTTGGCGGCCAGTGCACGCGGCTGTCAGGAGAGATCGCCGGGGTCATGTTCGGTCATGAGCACGGGCCCGGTGAGCCGTGTCCTTTCCAGGCAGCCGCGTCACTGGTCTCCGCAGAGAAACCCACCATAAGGACCGTAACCAAGAGCAACCCGTAAAACCAAGAGCAATCCGACCAAAACCGACCGACATCATCAGCACCACAGCCACTGGCTGAGATCAACAGTGCCGTGATTGCCGGCCGGAAGTCAGTCATGCGCCGAACCAAGCCGCTCCCGCCAACGTGCCCATAGTGGAGACATTCTCCACCGGAAGGGAGCGCCATAGAAATGAAAGCAACAAGACGCTACGCGGCCGCGCTGGCCGCGATCGTCACGGCCACGGCCGGCTTGCTGGCCGGAACGGGCCTGGTGGCCGGGGCCGCCAACGCCGGGAGCTTCCCGGCGTTCGTCGGCCCGTTGCACCACATCACGACGCTCGCGTCGACGGTGCCGGGCAACGGCGACGTCAACCCGTACGGCGTGGCGGTCATCCCGCGCAGCACCGGGCACCTGTGGCAAGGCAACGTCCTGGTCAGCAACTTCAACAACAAGGCCAACGTGCAGGGCACCGGCACCACGATCGTGGAGGTCACCCCGTCCGGTCACGTTTCGCTGTTCGCCCAGATCAACCCCCACCTGTTCGGCTGCCCGGGGGGCGTGGGCCTGACCACCGCCCTCTCCGTGCTGCGCAGCGGCTGGGTGATCGTCGGCTCGCTGCCCACCAAGAACGGCAGCGTCTCAGGATCGGGTTGCCTGATCGTGCTGGACCGGTGGGGACACGTCCGGGAGACGTTCGCCGGCCAGGGCATCAACGGCCCCTGGGACATGACCTCCCTTGACCTGGGCAGCCAGGCCGTCCTGTTCGTCACCAACGTCCTCAACGGCACGGTGGCGGCGAAGGGTGGCACCGTCTTCGGGGGCACGGTGCTCCGGCTCGTCATCCAGATCCCGCGGTCCGGCCTGCCGTGGATCCAGTTCAACACCACAATCGGCTCCGGCTTCCCCCAGAAGCTGGATCCGGCGGCCCTGGTCATCGGCCCGACCGGTGTCGGCCTCGGCCCCAACGGTGTCCTTTACGTGGCCGACACGCTGGCGAACCGGGTGGCCGGCATCCCCAATGCGGTATTCCGCGGCTTCAGCGCCGGACGCGGCTTCACCGTCTCCCAGGGGCACCATCTGAACGGCCCGCTCGGCCTGGTGGTGGCGCCGGGCGGTAACATCCTGACCGTCAACAGCGGCGACGGGAACCTCGTCGAGACCACCCCGTCCGGGTTCCAGATCGCGGTCCGCCAGCTGGACAGCTCCGGATCCCCGCCGGGGGCCGGCGCCCTGTTCGGGCTGGCGGTCAAGCCGTTCCACCGCGCCGTCTACTTCGTGGACGACGCCACCAACACGCTCAACCTGCTCCACTAACCGGCTGATGACGGTGCCTCGGTCCCGCCTGGGCGGGGCCGAGGCGCTGGAGGCGGCCTACAGCGTGACGCCCACGAGGACCGGCTCAGGAGTCAGGCAGACGCCGAACGTGTCGCGCACCCCGTCCCTGATCTCCCGGGCCAGCGCCATCAGGCTGGCCGTACTCGCCGATCCCGAGTTGACCAGGGCGAGCGTGTGCTTCGATGAGATCCGGGCGCCGTCGCCCGGGCTGTAGCCCTTACCGAACCCGGCCCGCTCGATCAGCCACGCCGCAGGCACCTTGACCAGCCCGTCCCCGGCTCTGTCCCCGGCTCTGTCCCCGACCGGGAACCTGGGCACCCGGGTATCCGGCCCGCACCTGGCCCGCGCGGCCGCCTCGACGCAGGCCATCGCGCCGGCGTCGAGCACCGGGTTGACGAAGAACGAGCCGACGCTGCGGGTGTCGGGGTCGGACGGATCGATGACCATTCCCTTGCGCTGCCTGAGCTCGATGACGGCCGACCGGGCCTGAATGCTTTCCACCTGGTCGCCGGGCGAGACGCCGAGGGCCGCGGCCAGTTCGGCGTAGCGGACCGGGGCCGAGCGGACCTGCACCGCGAGCCCGAACGTCACGCTCAGCACGACGAACCGGTCAGCCCCCCGGAACCGGCTGGTGCGGTAGCCGAAGCCGCACTGCTCGTTCGGGATGTCGAGGATCTCGGAGGTCTTCCTGTCGTAGACGCGGACCTGCGTGATCGTCTGCGAGACTTCCTGGCCGTAGGCGCCGACGTTCTGGATCGGGGTGGCACCCGCCAGGCCGGGGATGCCGGACAGGCACTCCAGGCCGGCCAGGCCCTCGGCCACGGTCCGGGCGACCACCGCATCCCAGTCCTCGCCCGCCGCCACGGTCAGCACCCCAGGGCCCGCGCCGCGGCTGACGCCGCGCGTGGCGACCTGGATCACGGTCCCGTCGAAGCCCTCGTCGGCCACTACCAGGTTGCTGCCGCCGCCGAGGATCAGCACCGGCTCGCCGCTCGCGTCGGCGGTCCGCACCGCCTCGATGAGCTCTTCCTCGGTACTGGCGCGGACGAAGCCGCGGGCCGGCCCGCCCAGGCGGACCGTGGTGTAGTCGGCTAGCCTCACGGGGGTTCCAGGGGGTCGTCCCCCTGGGCCAGCACAGCCGGGGGTTCCAGGGGGTCGGCCAGCCTCACGTGAGGCGGACGACGCCGTGCGCGCGTGTCAGGACCTTCGCGTCGCCCGACCTGGCGGTGATTTCCACCGTCACCTGGTTGCCGTCGAGCTTGCCGGTGACGGCGCCCGCGATCTCGACCATGGCGCCCTTGTCGTCGTCGGGCACGACGACCGGGGAGGAGAACCTGACCCCGAATTCCGTCACCGCGGCCGGATCCCCGGCCCACTCGGTGAGGTACCGGCCCGCCAGCGCCATCGTGAGCATGCCGTGCGCGATCACGTCCGGGAGGCCCACTGACTTGGCGATGCGCTCGTTCCAGTGGATCACGTTGAAGTCACCGGAGGCGCCCGCGTACCGCACCAGGTCACGCCGGGTCACCTGGTACTGCCTCGGCGCGATCTCGGTGCCCGCCTGGACGTCGTGGTAGCTGGGGCTGCCCATCGTGTCCCCTTATGCGCCGCGTTCGACCAGGGTCGACCGTGCCGTGCAGACGTGCTCGCCGTCCACGGTCCGGACCTCAGTGACCGTCGCCATCGTGGTCATGTTGCGGATTTGCTTGATCGACTCGATCGTGGACTGCGCCACCACGACATCGCCCGCGTGCAGCGGGCGGGTGTGGGTGAAGCTCTGCTCGCCGTGCACGACCATGGCGTAGTTCACGCCCAGGCCGGGATCGGATATCATTTTCGAGTTGCCCGCCGAGGTGATCACGATCGCGAACGTGGGCGGCGCGATCACGTCGGGATAGCCGGCTGCCTGCGCGGCCGCGCGGTCACGGCACAGCGGGCTGGGCTCGCCGATCGCGGTGGCGAACTCGGCGATCTTGACCCGGCTCACCTCGTACGGCTCGGACGGCTCAAACGTCCGTCCGGCGTAATCCGGGTTGATCGCCACTACCGGGTCTCGCGGTGCGGCCGGTGGCAACGACAGTTGGGGCAGAACTTCTTCAGCTCGAGCCGGTCCGGGTCGTTACGCCGGTTCTTGCGGGTGATGTAGTTCCGGTGCTTGCATTCCTGGCAAGCCAGCGTGATCTTCGGCCGGACATCGGTGGCAGCCACGACGCAGCGCCTTTCTCATCATTAGGTTCTCAGGACTGATCAATTGTAGCGGAGGCCGGACTTGAACCGGCGACACAGCGATTATGAGCCGCTTGCTCTGCCTGACTGAGCTACTCCGCCATCGCCAACGCAGAAAGGGTACCCGATCTTCCGCCCCGGGGGTGGCCGTCCCCCCGGCCGGCCGGGTGAGGCAGTTTTGACCATCGGCGTCCCGGCCAGGCAAGATCGTGAGCGTGAGCATACTGGGCACCAGGGTCATCCGAACCGAGGATCCCCGCTTCCTGACCACCGGCGGCGTCTACACCGACGACGTGCGACTTCCCGGCGCCTGCCACGTGCACTTCGCTCGTTCGGCCGTCGCGCACGCGCGGATCCTCTCGGTCGACGTCAGCGCCGCGTTCGAGGCACCCGGCGTCATCGCCGCGTTCACCGGGGCCGACCTGGCTGACCTCCCGACGGTGCCGCCGCCGATACCCGGCATGCTCAACGAGCACATGCGCCAGCCGCTGCTGGCCCAGGACGTGGTCCGGTACGTCGGCGAACCGGTGGCGGTGATCGTCACCGAGGGCCGCTACCAGGGCGAGGACGCCGCGGACCTGGTGGACGTCGATTATGACGTGCTGCCGCCCGTCGTCGACATGGCCGAGGCCGACGCGGCCGACGCGGCCGTGCTGTTCCCGGCCGCGGGCACGAACGTGGCGGCCACCTTCGGCGACGCGGCCGCCCTGGCGGCCGACCTGTTCGACGGCTGCGAGGTCGTCGTCTCCCGCACGATCGTCAACCAGCGGGTCGCGCCGGCCCCGATGGAGACCCGGGCCGCGGTCGCGGCCTGGGGCGCGGACGGCCGGCTGACGGCGTGGATCCCGAACCAGGGCGCGCAGGGCACCCGCGCGGCCCTGGCGGGCATGCTCGGGATGGACCAGGCCGAGATCCGGGTCATCACCCCGGACGTGGGCGGCGCGTTCGGCGCCAAGTTCGGCGCCGACCCGGAGCACGCGGTGGTCTGCTGGGTGGCCCGGCGACTCGGCCGGCCCGCGCGCTGGGCCGAGAGCCGCAACGAGAACCTGATCGGCATGACCCACGGCCGGGCGCAGCGCCAGACAGTCACCATCGGCGGCAGCCTGGACGGGAAGGTGGCGGCCTACCGGCTGGAGATCCTGCAGGACTCCGGTGCCTACCCGAAGTTCGGCGCGTTCCTGCCATTCCTGACCATCTTGATGGCGCCCGGGCCGTACGCGATCGCGCGCGCGGAGGCGGTGGCGAAGTCGGTAGTGACCAGCACCACACCGGTCGGCGCCTACCGCGGCGCAGGCCGCCCCGAGGCCACGGCCGCCGTCGAGCGGGCTATCGACCTGTTCGCCGCCGAGATCGGCCAGGATCCCGCCGAGGTGCGCAGGAAGAACCTGCTGCCCAAGTTCACCGAGCCGCACACGACCGCCTTCGGCGCCGTGTACGACAGCGGCGACTACGCGGTCGCGCTGGACAAGGCCCTGACGACGGCCGGATACGGGGACCTGCGGGCCGAGCAGGCCAAACGACGCGCGGACGGGGACGTGGTACAGCTCGGCATCGGCCTGTCCTGCTACGTCGAGATCACCGGCGCCGGAGCCGAGTCGGGCAACCCGAGCGAGAACGCCACCGTCGAGGTCCACCCCGACGGCAGCGCCACCATCTTGACCGGGACCTCGCCGCACGGCCAGGGTCACGCCACCGTGTGGGCGATGCTCGCCAGCGACGAGCTCGGCATCCCGATCGACAAGATCACGCTGAAATGGGGGGACACCGACCTGATCCCCCAGGGCGGCGGCACCGGCGGCTCGCGCAGCCTGCAGCAGGGCGGCGCCGCGGTGCAGCAGGCCTCGCGGGAGCTGCTCGACGTGGCCCGGCAGCGCGCGGCCGACGAACTGGAAGCCAGCCCGGCCGACCTGGTCTTCGACGCCGGCCGCAGCGCGTTCGCCGTGGCCGGGGACCCGGACGCGTCGGTGCCGCTGGCCAGGCTCGCCGAGCGGGAGCGGCTGTTCGTGCGGGCGGTGTTCAGCGCGCCCGGCGCGACCTTCCCGTTCGGGGCCCACGTGGCCGTCGTGGAGGTGGACACCGAGACGGGCAAGGCGGTGCTGCGGCGGGTGGTGACCGTCGATGACGCGGGCACCGTGATCAACCCGCTGCTCGCCGAGGGCCAGCGGCACGGCGGCATCGCCCAGGGCGCGGCCCAGGCCATGCTGGAAGAGGTGGTCTACGACGCCGACGGCAACCCGCTGACCGCCAGCTTCGCCGACTATCCCTTCGTCACGGCCACCGAGGTCCCCAGCTTCGAGCTGGCCGACATGCAGACACCGACTACCTATAACCCGCTCGGGGCCAAGGGAATCGGGGAAGCCGGCACCATCGGCTCCACGCCGGCCGTGCAGAACGCGATCATCGACGCGCTGGCTCACCTCGGCGTGCGGCACATCGACATGCCCGCCTCCCCGCGGCGGATATGGGAGGCGCTCCAGTCAGCCCAGGCTGACGGGTGATGCGCGTCAGTCCCCCGGCACCGCCATCTCGCCGTGGCCCGGTGGCGCCGCCGGGCCGGTTACAGGCCGGCCTGGTAGTGCGCCACGGCGCCTTCGTCCCATGCCAGGCCGTTGCCGGGGACGTCGGGCAGGTGCAGCTCGCCGGAGCGGACCTCGAAGGGCCGGGCCAGCACCGGGTGGGCCCAGTCCTGCCACTCCAGCCACTGCCCGCTCGGGGTGACCCGGAGCAGGTGCCCGGACACCTCGGGGTACAGGTGCGAGGACATCGGCAGGCCGGTCACGTCGGCGATCGCGGCGGCCTGGAGCCACCCGGTCACCCCGCCGATCCGCATCAGGTCCGGCATCACCAGGTCGCAGGCCCGTGACCGGATGGCCTCGTACATGGCCCGCGGGCCGTAGAAGTTCTCGCCGAGCATGACCGGGGTAGCGAGGCCGGCGGCGAGCCTGGCGTGGCCGTCCAGGTCGTCGTAGCGCAGTGGCTCCTCGATCCAGGCCAGCCCTTCCGCGTCGAGCGCACGGCAGCGCTCCAGCGCCTCGCCGAGGCTGAGCCCCTGGTTGTAGTCCGCGACCAGCGTCACGTCGTCGCCGACCGCGGCCCTGATGCGGCGGACCGCGGCGATGTCGTCGGCCGCGCGAGCCCGGCCGACCCGGACCTTCAGCGCCGTGAACCCGCCCTCGTCGAGCAGTTCCAGCGCTTCGGTGGTGACGTTCTCCGGCGGGATGAGCCCCAGGCCGTTGCTGTTGTAAGCGGGGACCGGGGCCAGCGTCCCGCCCAGCAGCACGGCCAGCGGCAGCCCGGCCGCCTGGGCCAGCGCGTCCCACAGCGCGATGTCGAGGCCGGCCACCGCGGCCAGGGCCAGGCCCTGGTACCCGGCCAGGCCGAGCCAGCCGCGGGCGCTCGCGTACGCCGCGGCGGGCGAGACCGGCTGCCCGCGCAGCGCGGCGCCGAGGTCATCGAGCACCGTCCGCAGGGCCGCGGTCGCACGGGTCAGGTAAGGGGCCAGGTAACCGCGGCCGGTGATGCCCTGCTCGGTCATCACGTCGATGAGCAGCAAAGGCCACCGGGAGAAATCGCCCACCTTAGTGGCCAGCGGCCGCCGCAGCGGCACCACCACGGCGCGCACCGTCACGTCCCGCACCACCAGCCCGGCATCTTGATCAGCCACGCCAGCCTCCCCGGCAGCCCCTTCGCCGGGCCATCGCGTCAACGGCCCGCTAAGACATAGGTCTAGCGCGGAAACCCGGACGCCGCCGTCTCAGCACCGGACGCCGTACGGAAAGCTAGGGGCAGCTCATGATCACGAAGACTTTCACCCCGTTTTGGACACGTCCCGTAATTAGGTGAGTTCCTGGCGTGTCGCATGACATTATGCGGCAGTGGCGAATGCTGATTTCGTGGAGCGGATGAGCCCGGAGCTGGAGCTGCTGCTGCCGCTGCTGGATGAGCGG